>Ga0209634_1000423_pt1 | contig 33150 bp, 47 predicted proteins | sample LinPmetageLP40_FD_184043 | JGI IMG/M metagenome (GOLD analysis project Ga0209634, IMG submission 184043) | Marine viral communities from the Pacific Ocean - LP-40 (SPAdes) (version 2) | ecosystem: Environmental > Aquatic > Marine > Oceanic | place: Pacific Ocean | collected 2010-08-26 | reverse complement strand
AAGCCTTGGACAAAACATTGTTGGTGCAGGGCAAACAAACTTGGCAAATCAAGTCGATGCTACTCAGGCATTATCAAGAGCATTTGGTCAAAACTTTGGACAAAACACAGACATTGCAAATAACTTATTGAGAGCACAGCAAGCGGATTTATCACGTCAATTGGGTGCTTCTCAGTCACTTGCTTCTAATCAGCTAGATCAGACAAAATCTTCCGCTGCAATGCAGCTTCAGGCGGCTCAAGCACTTCCCGCAATATTGGCGGCTGAACAAAGCAGAATTGGCACACTGCAAGATCTTGGTGCAATGCAGCAAGCCCCTGCACAGGCGGCTCTTGATGCTGAAAGGGCTAGAGTATCCAATCAGAACGTGCTTGATCAAAACCGTGTCAATGCTCTCTTGGGTGCAAGCGGTATGGGTCAAGGCATGTTTGGCACGACTAGCACACAGACAGGTGGCGGTCCTAGCGGATTACAGTCTGGTTTAGGCGGTGCTTTAGCGGGTGCTAGTTTGATAAATACTTTAGGACCAATGGGGCTTGGTCTTACTCCCGCTATGGGCGCGATAGGTGGCGGTGCGTTAGGATTACTTGCTTCAGATACTAGACTTAAAGAAGATGTAGAGTTGCTTGGTAAGCACCCTAACGGATTGAATGTTTACCGTTGGAAGTGGAACAAGACAGCTAAAAGACATCATTTTGAAATTTACCCAACTGAAGGGTTTATGGCTCAAGAGGCTAAGAAGCTTTATCCAGAGCATGTTTATAGACACCCAACAGGCTTTTTGATGCTTGATTATGCAGCATTGAGCAATGAAGTGATGGGGGTGATATAATGGGTATATTTGACAACTTTAATAATAGGTTTGGTCAGTTTGGTATGCCCGCAAATCTTGGGCTTCTTACAACTGGTGTTGGGCTATTAGATGGGCAAAACCCTTTGCAAGCCATACAAGCCGGAATAGGCACATATGGTAGCTTTCAGGACATGGAAGAGGATCGGCGGCGCAAAGCGGCTTTGACAAATCTGCTTTCTGATGGCGGCTTTACAGATCAAGAAAAGGGCATAATTTCAGCAAGCAATAACCCTGCTTCCGTTGCGGCACAAATACGAAATGATAAATTAGCTTTTTCAAGGCAGCAAAACCAACCGTTATCAAATATAGCAAAGCTAAAAAGTGATCTAAATAACAATAGAATTTCAGAGCAAGAGTATAACGATAGGCTGAGTGTCCTTAATTATATTAAACCCGCCGGAAGTACCGCTGTATCTCCGCTTGGGAAATTAGCTGAAGACCTTGCTAACATGAAAATTACACAAGAAGAGTACGATTTGGGTGTTAAAAAGGCTACAAACATAAGTACCAGAAATGTGACCGCCGAAAGAACTGCACTTGCTGATACTTACAAATTAGTTGGTGATGAGCGTACAAGGTATATTTTAACAGGAAACTTGCCAAAGCCGCAAAATAATATGGATAGGTATCAAGAAAAAGGTGCTTATAAAATTGGCGATGATATTATTGGTAGTGTTTCTTTTGATACGGAAAATAATGAACTTTTCTACATGAAAGGTGACGAAAAGGTAATTTTAGATCCAACAACGGCAATTCCAGTAACCGACAGTTATTTTAATATTGGTGTTCCAAACACTTCTAATTTTAAAAAATTAAGAGGCGAAGTCAGGGATGATCAGACAAGTTTAAAAAGATACACGAGTTATCTAAATAATATTCAAAATTCGGAAGTTGGTTTTGCACGTTTAGCGGATCAAATGACAGGAGCAATAAAAACGCTTCTTTCTAAAAAAGGCAAGACGCTAAAGTTAAGTGAGGAAGAGCTTGCTTTGAAACTTGCAGCGGGTGAATTGCAGGGTTTGATTGGTAGGTCAAGAATTGAAACCGTTGGCGGCGGTGTTATGACCGAACAGGATGCCTTGCGTATCATTACAAATCTAGGTGGTGACGTAAATTTACTTCAAAATCCTGAAGTTGTAAGAGGGCAAATTTCAAGATTGTTTACTGATAAGTTTACAAGTTACAAAGATAAAATTCAGGAATACAATATCGCCATAGATACAAGATATGGTGAGTTAGGCTATAACCGTTTGGAGCCTATTGAAATTGACCCAAACCTTTTAGATCAAAGAGCAAGGCAAGAGCTTGGTTTTGAGGAAACCATAGCTTTATCTTCTAACCTTATACCCGAAGATTTAAGTCAGTTAGGTTCCCTCTCTGATGAGGCTATCTCAAACATATTAGTTGAAATACCTGTTGAGCAAATGACTGACGAACAACAAAAAGCACTTCTGGAAGAATTAGAGAGAAGGAAGTAAAATGTCAGACGCTGATAATCTCAGGAAACTTAAATTACTTCAAGCGGAAGCAAGGCTAAAAGCATTACAGCCACAGGAGCAATCCGACTCTTACATAACTAATTTAGTTAGAACAGCGGGACAGGGTTTAAGTTTTGGTTTCGGTGATGAGCTTGAGGCTCGTGTCAGAGCGTCTATCGGAGATGGCGAATACCAGAAAAACTTAACTAAAATAAGATCAGAAATATCCAAGTTTGCTGAAGAAAACCCAAAGACTGCAATCGCAGCGGAGATAGGCGGTTCATTACCTACAGCGGCATTAGGCGGCGCAGGGTTAGCCAGATTAGGTGTGAAAGGAGCTATGAAGGTTGGCGGTATTGAGGGTGCAGCTTATGGTTTTGGTAAAGGTGAAGGTGATCTAACAGAAAGAGGTAAATCAGCGGTAACGTCTGGTGTTTTGAGCGCAGGGGGCGCAAAGGTTGGCGACATAGTTTTTCCAAAAGTTACCGAAGCGGCAAAACGCTTGATGAAAGAGGGTGTACGCTTAACACCAGGTCAAAGAGTTGGTGGCATTGTGGGAGAGTTGGAGGAAAGAGCGACTTCAATTCCTATTATTGGTGACGTTATTGAATCTGCCCAACAGACAGCAATGGGCGACTTTAATCGTGCGGCGATAAATACTTCTATCAGAATACTTGGCAAAGGCGCAAAAAAAGTTCCAAAAAACTTAGAAGGTCAGGCGGCGTATCAGTTTGCTAAAGATCAATTAGATGAAGCTTATACAAAGGTTATACCAAAGCTAAAGGCAAATGTTGGGGAAGACTTTGAAAACGGTTTAGTAAAAATTGTAGAAAACAATCTTGATTTAGGTCAGGACGGATTAAAGACCTTTCAAGCAAAGTTACAAAAAATCTTAGCGTCAAAAGTTACTTCTAAAGACAAAATTTTACGCGGTGAAGTATTGAAAGATATAGATAGCAGTCTTGGGCTAGAGGCGTCTAATTTCAAGAGAAGTGCAAACCCACAAGACCGCAATCTTGGCGAAGCTTTGCAAGATGTTCAAAATCTTTTACGCGAAAGCATGAAGGGAACAAACCCTCAAGCTAGTCGGGAGTATAAGAAGGTACAACGTGCTTTCAGAACATTATTACCTGTTCGGAAGGCTACTGTTGCCGCAATTACTAGAGAGGGAAGGTTTACCCCTGCACAACTATTAAGAGGCTCAAGAGCCACAGATAGAAGTAGAGATAAAATCGCAACGGCAACAGGTAATGCACCACTTCAAGAGTTGGGGTCAGTTGGACAGGAAGTAATTGGTAGAACTATCCCTGATAGTGGTTCGGCTGAAAGAGCCGCGCTAATGATTGGGCTAAACCAATTTAGACAAAATCCTGGTGCGGTTGGTGCGCTTGGTTTGTTGAGTACGCTTGGAACAGGGGCAGTATATAAAAATCCGCTCGGCAGATCTTTGACCACTCAATCTCTTGCTGCACCTGGAAATATATCACGATTAGGCTCTCCGGCTCTTGGCGCAATGAGCACACCGACAGTGAATGAAGAAATTCCACGAAGATTACCGACGATTGAACAACTAAGATTACTTGAGGAAAGGTTTAGATAATGGCTAAGAACAATATTGCTCAGTTTGATGCTACAGCGGCAAACAATACTGACATTCAATCGGTGGACATAGACGAAGGTTGCGCTCCATCCGGTATTAACAATGCAATCAGGGAGCTTATGGCTGATCTGAAAGACGTGGACGCGGGTACAGTTGCGCTAACTGCCCCAAACTTCACAGCATTTAAGGTTGGTGGGGTTTCGGTCACTGCAACGGCGGCTGAACTCAATCATGTTGGTGGTGTTACATCATCAATACAAACGCAGTTAAACAATGCTGCAACAACTGGAAAAGCCATCGCTATGGCAATGGTATTTGGATAATATAGGAGATTTTTAATGGCAAATCCAAATGTAGTCGCAGTAAGCAGTATTTATGCTAATACAGCCGTAGATGCTGATGTTGCTGCAAGTGCAGTTAGTTTATTAACCGCTGCATCGAATAAATTATTAAAGATTAATTCATTAGTAATAGCCAATATAGACGGCACTAATTCGGCTGATATATCGGTATGGATTACGCGTTCTGGTGCAGATTATTACATAGCTAAAACAATCACAGTTTCGGCTGATAGCACCTTGCTACCCATAGATAAGAACATGGGGCTGTACTTGGTTGAGGGTGACATACTCAAAATACAAGCAAGTTCAGCGGGAGATTTATCTGCTGTTTGTTCATATGAAGAGATTGATGACGCTTAATAGAAAGTAATCTTATGAAATCTTTTGGTAATATTGCGAAGGATGGTCAGGTCAGGGCAGTAGCTTCTGGCACTCTGACTGATGGTACTGCTGTTATTGTTAATGCAAATGGTACTGTAAGTGTAGTTGCTGAAACCGCTATTACTGAAGGTGTTGGCTCTGCTGTAGTATTTGAGAGTGCTAATACCACTTTTAGTTCAGTCACTTATGATGCTAACGCTCAGAAGGTTGTTATTGCTTATACTGATGGCGGAAACAGTAGCCACGGTACTGCTATCGTTGGAACAGTCAGTGGGACATCTATCAGTTTTGGTTCTCCTACTGTATTTGAGAGTGCTATGAGCACTAATATGTCGGCTGTCTATGATACTAACGCTCAGAAAGTTGTTATAGCCTATAGTGATATTGGCGGTTCTGAATACGGCACTGCTATAGTAGGAACAGTTAGTGGAACAGCAATCAGTTTTGGTTCTCCTACTGTATTTGAGAGTGCGAGTACCGAAGTCATTTCAGCGGCCTATGATGCTAATGCACAAAAAGTTGTTATAGCTTATAGGGATTTTGCCAACTCTAGCAAAGGCACTGCTGTTGTAGGTGCAGTATCAGGTACATCTATTAGTTTTGGTTCTCCTGTTATATTTGAAAATGCTTCTACCAGTTATATTTCAACTATTTATGATGCTAGTGCTCAGAAGATTGTTGTAGCTTATAGGGATAATGGCAACTCTTATTACGGAACTGCTATTGTTGGTACTGTAAGTGGAACATCTATTAGCTTCGGCTCTGCCGTTGTATTTGAGAGTGCTAATTCTGAGTACATTTCAGGAGTTTATGACTCTAACGCTCAAAAAGTTGTAATAGCTTATGAAGATGTTGGCAATTCTCAGTATGGTACAGCTATTGTAGGCACTGTGAGTGGTACGTCTATTAGCTTTGGTAGTGCTGCTGTGTTTGAAAGTGCTAGCTGTAATTGGATATCAGCCACTTATGACGCTAATGTTCAGAAAGTTGTTATAGCTTACAGGGATGTTGGAAATTCTAACTACGGTACGGTTATTGTTGGAACGGTTAGTGGGACTTCAATTAGTTTTGGTAGTGCCTCTATTTTTGAAACTGCTAATTCCAATAACATTTCAGCTATTTATGACGCTAACGCTCAAAAGGTTGTCATAGCTTACAAGGATGATGGGGGCGATGACCACGGTACAGCAATTGTATTCCAAAACACATCTACTTCTACCAACATCACCTCAGAAAACTTCATAGGCTTCTCAGATGGTGCATATGCAACCACTCAGAGTGCAGCAATAAACACAACTAACACAATAGACAGAAACCAAAGCGGTTTAACCGCAGGGCAAACATATTTTGTGCAAAATAATGGCACAATAGGAACAACAGCGGGAAGTCCTTCCGTTACGGCGGGAACCGCTATCTCATCAACAGAACTAATAGTGAAAGGGTAAAAAATGAAAACTATCGTAGAAACATCAAGCAATCTCAGCAAATACTTACTTGCTGATGACGTAACAATAACAGCAACAGCAAGCGATATTACTATCGGTGATCCGGCTCAGTTTATTATTGCTGATTTAAATAGCACAACGATAACAGTGACTGACAATGTAACCAATGCACCCGACGATTGGACAGGCAACAAGTACAAGTTTGACGGTACAACCTGGACAGCCAACCCTGATTGGGTAGATCCAGATGCGGAAGATGGTGGGGAGTAAAGCGCAATGCGTATCATTGGTAATGACAAAAGCGTACCAAGACAGGAACACGCTGTAGCTAGTGGTACGCTAACGAATGGTAAAACTGTCATTGTGAACGCTGATGGCACTGTTAGTGTTGTTGTAAGCGTTCAAGGGGCAACTCCTACAGTGTTTGAAAACGCAAATACAACTTACACTGCTACTACTTTTGATAGTAACTTAAATAAAATTGTGATCGCTTATCAAGACGTAGGTAATAGCAATTACGGAACCGCTGTAGTGGGGACTGTAAGCGGAGTTTCTATTAGCTTTGGTACTCCTGTTGTTTTTGAAAGTGCTCGTGCCGAATATATATCTGCAACTTTTGACAGTAATGCTAATAAGGTGGTCATAGTTTACTCAGACCTTGGAAATGTCGGAAGAGGAACAGCTGTAGTTGGAACTGTAAGTGGTACATCTATAAGCTTTGGTAGCCCTACAGTTTTTGAAAATGATTATCTTGAATATGGTTCGTGCACGTTTGACACTAATTCAAACAAAGTAGTTATAGCTTACGCAGAAGACTTAGGTGGTGGCACAAAATACGGCACATCTGTCGTAGGTACTGTAAGCGGTACGTCAATTAGCTTTGGATCACCAGTTGTATTTAATAATGATTGGGTGAAATGGGTTGCATGTACTTTTGATAGTAATTCCAACAAGGTTGTTATTTGCTTCCGAAAGGAGGACACTGATTATGGCTCTACTGTAGTTGGTACTGTTAGTGGCACGTCCATTAGTTATGGTAGCCTTGTCGTATTCAATTCCGCAGGAACATCTTATATTTCACTTACGTTTGACAGTAATTCCAACAAAGTTGTAGTTGCGTATGCAGATGCAGGAAATGGTGGGTATGGCACTGGTTTGGTGGGAACGGTAAGTGGTACATCCATCAGCTTTGGTTCTGAAGTTGTATTTGATGCAGGTTTGGTGACTTGGATTTCAGCCACCTTCAACAGTAGCGCTAATAAAGTTGATATTGCCTATACGGTGGGACCACTTGGTTTAGGCGTTACAGGCACGGTAAGCGGCACAAGTATATCCTTTAATACCGCTGAAACATTTGAAAATGCTAATTCTACTTATATTTCTTCTGCTTTTGATAGTAATGCTAATAAAACGGTTGTTGCTTATAGAGATACTGTGAACTCTGACCACGGGACAGCTTTCGTTTTTCAATTTGCATCAACCACCCTCACCTCAGAGAACTATATCGGCATATCTCGTAGCGGTGCAGCTTCTGGTGCAGGGGCTATCATAGATATTCAAGGTGCAATAGCCGACAACCTATCAGGGCTAACGGCAGGGCAAAGCTACTTTGTTCAGACTGATGGTACACTAGGTACAACAGCGGCTGATCCTAGCGTATTTGCAGGGACGGCTGTATCGGCAACTAAACTTATCGTGAAAGGGTAACTATGTTAAAACGTATAGGGGCTGAAGAGAGTGGTGAGTTTAAAGCGGTAGCCAGTGGCACACTGCCAAGCGGCAAGCCAGTGGTGGTTAATGCAGATGGTACTGTAAGTGTTGCTGCTTCTACAGGAACAGCAGGGGCTTCTGGAACTAAAGTTGCATTTGATGGCAGTCCCGTTGAAGGAATGAATGCTGTTTATGATAGCAGCAATAACAAAGTTGTCGTAATCTATTCAGACAACGGTAATTCAAGTTATGGTACAGCTATTGTTGGAACAGTAGACAACTCTGACAACTCTATAAGCTTTGGTACTCCTGTTGTTTTTAATAGTGGCAATACCCAAAAAGTTGGAGCTACGTTTGATAGTAATTCAAATAAAGTTATTGCACTTTGGCATCAAGTGATAGGAACAACTGGAAGGGCTATTGTTGGAACGGTTAGTGGCACAAGTATATCCTTTGGATCTATTGCGGATTTTACACAAAACTCAATTGAAGGTGAAATAAAAGCTACATTTGATACTAACTTAAATAAAGTAGCTGTTGTGTACCAAGACAATGGTGACAGTGGTAAAGGTAAATGTGTTATTGGAACAGTAAGTGGTACTAGTATATCTTTTGGCTCTATTGTTACTTTTCGTAATGCAGCAGCCTACTCTGCAGACGTTTGTTTTGACAGTAACTTAAATTGTATTTTAGTATTTTACCAATCTACTTCTAATGACGGTTATATTTCTATTGGAGATATTTCTGGTACGTCTGTTACATTTACCACTGAAATAAATTTAGGCCATGACGCTGAAAGAACTAACTGTGAGTTTGATCCAGACACTAATAAAGTAGTATTAGCTTACACAGATAGACCCGATGGAGAGTCAGCCGCTGCAAAAACTGTAACTATCGGTGGGAGTTCTGGAAGTAGGACAGCTTCCTTTGGATCTGAAGTAAATTTTGCAACAGGTGAAAGTCAAAACTGTGTAGTACTAGGCATTGTATATGATCCTGATGCTGATAGGATGTTAATTTCTTATTCAGAAGAAAATGGTGGTAAAATTAAGCTTGCGTCAGGAACTATAAGCGGCACTGACATTTCATTTGGAACACCTCAAACAATAGTAAATGAAGATGCAAGAGCAACTTTTGCTCCTATTGTGTATGATACTAGCCAAGATAGAGCCGTAATGGTGTATAATGACTACGCAAATTCTTATGCGGCAACAGCTATCGTTGCAACAGTAGACACATTTGGCACTAACCTTACCTCCGAAAACTTTATTGGTATGTCCAAAGGTGGCGCTGTAGCTGACACCAAGGGTGCAACTGTAGACATCATAGGCTCTGTGTCAGATAACCAGAGCGGTCTTACCGCAGGGCAACAATACTTCGTACAAACAGATGGAACGATAGGCACAACGGCTGCAACGCCAAGTGTACTGGCAGGGACTGCTATCTCAGCGACAGAATTATTAGTTAAGACATAGGTGAAACATGAGTAAACCAACATTAGCTAGTTTAGATAAGAGGGTGGTCAAAGTGGAAACCCAACTGGAAGAAAGATGGAAAGAGACCATACTTAGAATTAAGAGGCTTGAGAATCTACTTATCGGATCAGCGGGTGCTATTATCCTCATGCTGATTACTATAATCACCAGAATGTAAATGGACCCAATTACCGTGACAGCGGCAATTAGTGCCGCGTCTTCTGCTGTAGGTTATTTAAAAAAAGCGGTGAATGCGGGAAGGGAAATGCAAGATTGCGTCGGTCAACTTTCCCAATGGGCTTCCGCAATGTCGGACCTCAATCATTTAGAACAAAAGCATAAACAGAATAATATCCCTTGGTGGAGGAAAATGAGTGGATCTGTGGAAGCTGAAGCACTGGCAGTGTTCGAGGCCAAAACTAAAGCGGATCATATGAGGGAAGAATTATACTCTTTTTTGAGCGCACATTGGGGGCCAAGTTACGTTAAAGAATTAAAAAAGATCGAAGGTCAAATACGCAAGCAACGCAAAGAACAGCTTTATAAAAAACAGGAAGCATTAGAAAAATTAATTACGTTCGGCGCTACGATTGGTTGTTTGATAATTGGCGGTGCTACTTTGGGTGGAATGATTTACGGTGTTGGACTTTATCAGGGGCGTTGGTAAATGTGGGTTTTACTTTGGGTTCAATTAACAACAAGCGCAGCTACTGGTGGTGACTTTGAACATTATCACGTAGGAAGTTACACTAAACAAGAGGTGTGCGAATTAGCAAAAGAAGAGGCTAAAGTTCTTGTAACGAACGAAAAATCAAAAATAGTGTGCATTAAAATTGAGCTTTGAAACTCAGAGAAACTAAGGGAAAGTTTGTTGTTTATGACAGCAAAGGGCGAGTGGTGGTTATCACTCGTGAGAAAAAGATTGCGTTAAATATAGCAAGGAAATCCAATGGTAAGGTTAACAGCAAGCGTTATAGATGAGCTAAAAATATTACCACGTTTGATGATGTTAGCCATCACGATTATGTGCTTTCAAGTCACAAATTGGATGATCAGTTTAGAAGATCCAACCTTAAATCAATCAGGATTTTGCTCCGTAATATTTGGCTGTTTTTCAGCTTGTTTTGCGGTGTGGTTGGGAAAGGAAGCTAAAACGGATAGAGGAGTGAGCGCAAATGCTCCAAGCATTGATAGGGCCGATTACTGAGTTAGCAGGGGGTTGGCTCAAGGGCAAAGCCAATGCGCAAGCTGCAAACGCTAATCTAAAGTTAGTTGAGGCTGAAGCTAAAGCCGCTGTCATGAAAAACGCAGCCATGAGCGAAAGCGAGTGGGAAAAGGTTATGGCTCAAAATGCTAATAATTCATGGGCCGACGAACTTTATGCTGTAATTTTTGCATTGCCTTTGGTGCTTGCCTTTGCAGGGGAATGGGGGAGAGAAATTGTGCAGAATGGTTTTACAGCTTTGGATGCTTGTCCTGATTGGTACAAAGCCGCCTTGGGTATAATATTAAGTGCAACTTTTGCAACGCGGCAAGCAACTAAATTTTTCGGAAAAAAATAATGGAAATGTGGCAGTGGATTATGTTGTTTAGTGCGGTATCGCTAAACACTCTCGTTAATTTATTAAGACTATACTTGGAAAGCAAAAGGTGAGCGATTTAAAGCTTCCTCTTGGCCTTGTGCTTGCCATGTTGGTGCAATTGGTTGGTGGCGTCTGGTGGGTAAGTAAACAGGCTCACCGAATAGAACATTTAGAGACTGTAGTTGAGGAAAATTCTGAGTGGATTGACCAACTTTACACAGAGAATGAAATGCTCATCCGGTTCGCAACCTTTACCGAAAACCGTTGGGCAGAAAGTTATGAACAATTTGGTTACACGCGGCAATGGGGCCGCAAGCCAGTGGAGAAAGATAATGAGTGAAGGATTCAGAAACCTACAACAAAAGTGTGGGTGTACGCCAGATGGTCAATTTGGGCCAAACACAGCAAAAGGAATTATGAAGTATTATGAAATGTCACCTGAGAGGGCTGCACATTTCTTAGGACAGGTGTGTATTGAAAGCATGAACTTTCAAGCTGTTGAGGAAAACTTAAACTATTCAGTCGATGCTTTGATGAAGGTCTTTGGCAGATATTTTAAAACTAGGGCTGATGCCAAGCCATATTCGAAAAACCCAAGAGCATTAGCAAACTATGTATACATGGATAAAAACCGTAGTGAGAAATCTAAACTTGGCAATGTTGACACAGACGATGGTTGGATTTTTCGAGGACGTGGATTTTTACAAGTAACCGGACGTGCAAACGTGCGTAAGTTTGCCAGTGATATGCGCTTGCCGGACGTAATGGATGAACCACAACTTATATCATCACACTATCCTATGGAGAGTGCTTTATGGTACTTCAACAAGCGGCGAGGGCTTTGGAAAATATGTGATGAGGGTGTGAGCAAAGACACATGTAAACGAGTCACCAAGTCAGTAAATGGCGGGTATAATCACTTAGACGAGCGTACAAATCAAACATTTAAGATCTATGAGTGGCTGAAGTAATGGTCACGAAAAGTAAATGCAATCCAGTGACCAAGCCATTTTGGTCACGAGTATTCAGATTTTACCGCAAAAATATTCAAAAATAACTTGTCGTAAGTGATTGTTTTTATTGGGAAATTATTGGAGCGGGCGAAGAGATTCGAACTCTCGACATTTACCTTGGCAAAAGAATATTACCTATAACGTGAATATTGCGTGAATATAATTTAATTTACATTGTTATCAATAAGTTAGGCGTATCTCATGTGGGGTGCGCCTCTTTTTTTATGGACAATGCCATTCATACATGAATAGAATGACAAGATAAATGGGTAAGATAGTCTTTACCTGATAAGATAATGAATGGAAAAAAAATGGCACTATGGGAAGGTAAATACCTTAAATTACATTTACGAGAACGCAGGGGTGAGCAAACCTATGTGATCCGATATATGGATAAGAAAACCAACACTGAGAAAATGCGACAAGTACCAAAGGGCAGAGAACCGATAGCTTGGGCGCAAAAACAAGACATAAAACTAAAATACTCTGGCACGTTAGATAAAGAGCAATCTTCACTTCTGGTGGATCTAATTACGCTCTACAAAGCTGAGATAGACGAAAGAGTTGAGAACTTTAAGAGTGACTCAAAATATGGGCGTAGGCTAAGACCTAACAGGCGCACAACTATCTTGGTGCATATTAACAAACATATCCTACCGCATTTCGGCAATATGGATGTGCATGACATAACCACACCAAATGTTATGAACTTCCAGGAAGAGTTGCAAAAACATATGTCACCGCAATACGCGAATACAATTGTTGGAACAATGCGGCGTATTTTTAAATTTTTTAAACAAAAAAGCTTAGTCGAACATAATCCATGTCTAGAAGTGGATGCGCTGCAATGTAAAGAAGCTGATCCAAGATACACACCAACTGAAGAGGAAGTTGTTGCAATACTGAATGTGACAGGTGTTCATTGGAAGAAAGTTATGATCAAGCTTGCCGCTGCAAACGGAATGAGGATCAGTGAGATACTTGCTCTACGGTGGGATGCTATCGACGGTGATAAGATCCACATTAGACTCAGTAATGATCGACGTGAGCTAGGCGATACGAAAACCGCCGGAAGCAATCGCATAGTTAGGATAAGCAAAGACTTAAAAGATGATTTGCTTCAGCTTAAATCAGTAAGCGATAGTCAGTGGCTGTTTACCAATGCCAAAGGTAATCTATTCGCAGCAAGCGATGTGTTGAAATCGGTTTTACATAAGGCATGTGTCAGGGCAAATGTGGAAAAGTTTGGTTTTCATGGATTGCGTAGGTTTTACATAAACAAGCTTCTTAATGAGAACAAAAGCAAGGACCATGTTCAGGTGCTTGTTGGGCATAAGGTTGGCAGTAATGTGACTGATAAGCACTACCGCCAGATACGTCCTGAAGATGTTTACGGTGAGGAATACATCATAACATTACATTAGGTTTTCGTGAGGTTAGTTTGATGTTAACTAACCTCAGAAAATAATAACATTCCAAGGTTAGTTTAACAATTTTATTTTATTGATTTGCGCGATAATTTTGTGATCCAACAACCACATGTACCGCGTATAGATCGGTAAGTTTAAACGTTTTAGACTGACCACTTTTAAGATCTTTAAATGAAACAGTATTTTCGTTTATACTTAAAACTTCTCTCACCACACCAACAAAAGCACCATCTACCTTAAACGATACAACAACATTATCCTCTTCTTGGACAATCAGTTGCGGGTCTGCATAGATTATATCACCTTCTTTGTAGCGCGGCTGCATATGATCACCATACACAGTCATAGCGTAAGCAGTATCAGAATACTCTAGAAAGCTTGGTTTTCTAATTTGTTGGTGAGCTAACCTATTAAAACCCAATCGGGCTGCAAAGGCATTATCTAATTCTCTCACTTTTGTCTTCCCTTGGTAAAAAGGGACAAATACGGCTGATGTGGTCTGTCTAATTGGTGAAAAATCTTGATCATCGGTCTTTGTTTTAAGATCGTCCACTGTAACCCCAAGTGCTTCTGCTAATCTAACGAGTTTATCAAAACTTGGATTGGTTACTTCACCTTTCTCATATTTGCTAATTTGGCTCTGACTCACACCGGACAATTTTGCTAATTCGTCCTGTTTAACTTTTAACTTTGTTCTAACATCGTAAATTCTTGTGAACACAATGTCCCCCACTCTTTATTATTCTATGGCGGTGGGTAAGTTCTAGCCCACCTAGGTCCGTTTTTATTAAAACCGCAATACAGGTCTGCACCTATGTTTAGTGCTAAAAGTGCATCACGAACTCTCGCAGAAAATTTTAACAACGGCGGGGCTGTTTGGACGTTAGGCATACCCCAATGATTTCCGTTAACCCAATCTGACTGAGGAACTTCCCTCTTTGCCACATGCGTTAACTTAGGTATAACCAGTGATGTTGAGGTAACTAAGTAGGACCAAACATATATATAGCCGTTGTTTTTATTTTTCTGTATATCAGTAAAATAAGCTATATTCATTTTCCATTCCTTTATCACTAAAGTATTTTATTCACATATGAATTAATGTGTCAATAATAAAAATACTCAATTATCAAAATGATTATAATATAACATTGCATGACTATATAATATTGATAGAAAGCAATTACTTAGCATCATATTGATTAATAAATATGACTATTCTACCTATATTGTAGTTGACATAGTGCATTTTATTTGAATATGAATTAAACAAATCGACAAAATTTAGGCTAAAATCTTGCAGTTATTTGAATACATGATCACGAAAGAGGTATCACAGGCATCCCTCGCTGAGAGAATCGGCGTATCCCAACCTACTCTATCTAGGTACATCAGTGGTGACGTTGTACCAAGTGTTGTGACTGCCTTAAAAATCCAAAAAATCACAAACAATGACGTGCCAGTAGAAGCATGGCTCACGATCAAAGATGACATTCAGGACGCAATTAGATCTTTTCAAGCTGCCCAAAGAGGCGAGGTAATTTTCGATGGTGAATAGTCGCGCCAAAGGGGTTGGGTACGAATCAGAAATTAAAAACACATTGTTTGAAAATCTTGGTTTGGTTTTTAAACGTGAGCTAAATCAATATCGTGAAGCTGATCATGGCGACCTAATCTGTGAAGCTGAAAACTTCCCATTTGTTATAGAATGTAAGCGGCGTGTATCTGGTAGCTTTAAGCAAGCGTGGATGGAACAAGCCCAACGTGCAGCAGATAGAGTGGGTAAATTCCCCTGTGTAATATATCGTTTTGACCGCCAACCAAGCATAGCAGTGATTAGAATAAATGCGTTTGCCAAGGCTGTTGGCGGTGATTGGGACGAAAACCTGGATCTCGTAAGTATGACAGTGGATGCGTTTTGTTCACTTGCGCGGGAACTAATGGCAATCACACCAATTAAAATAAAGCCAGTTAGAAAAGCGACTGTGAATACACTGCACTGTCACGAGTGCAACGGATTAGGTGTAGTCACACGCCACCCATCAACTGAATATCTCGACGTTTTCCCAAATGGTAATGGACGTAATACTGAAGTAGTCTGTGAAATCTGTGACGGTCACGGCAAAATTTATCCTGAAGATGAGGATGAATAATGCCACTTAAAGTAGATATGAAGACAGGTATATTCCACGACCTCACTAACAAACAATACCATGATAGCGATGGGTTATCCTCAAGCTTTGTAAAAAAGTTTCTGACCACAACGCCTTACCATGCAAGCCAACCTAGTGAAGATCTTAGCCCAAGCGTTGTAGATATTGGCTCTGGTGTACACGCAATGTTTGAAGGCAAAAACCGAAAACAAGCGGTTATAGGCAAGCATAAATCAAGGGCAGGGAAAGCGTGGGCTGAAGACTATCAGCAAGCCAAAGACAATGGCGTGATATTATTACCGGAAGGTGAATACGCCAAAGCACTGCAAATGACAAAAGCTTTGTGGAAACATAAAGACATACGCAAAATCGCCCGAAACGAAACAGCGGTAAAAGAAGCCAGTGTTTACACCATAGATAAAAAGTCAGGTTTATTATTAAAGGCACGTCCAGATCTATACACAACGGACAAGGGCATCATTATGGATGTCAAAACCTTTGGCAAAATTCCAACAGAAAAGAACTTTTTTAGACAGTTCGTAGACCTAGCATACGGCTATCAAGCTGCATTTTACAAAAGGGTATGTGAGCAAGAGGGTATTCAATGTATCTATTTTGCTTTCGCTGTGGTGGAAAAGAAAGCCCCACATAGCGTGAATTTATTCCTCATGTCACAAGAGCTAATGCGTATTTACTCAGAACGCCTTGACGATGTTTTGGAACAAATAAAGGAGGCCAAAACAACAGGCGATTACAGCACTGGTTGGCCCTCTTTTACAATGCTCCATCCCCAAGAATGGATGGTTAATCAAATATAATGGAGAAAAATAATGTCAGAGTTTAAGGATGTATTAATACGCAATGTAATCTTTCAATGGCCTAGATTGGATAGCGGCTATGTTTATAAAAAAGAAATCGAAAAATCAGAAAAGGTTAGCGAAAGCGCACCAAACGCTGAATGGTCAATATCCTTCATAGTATCGCATGAAGAGGGCCAAGACTTGTGGAAGCAAGCTATTGCACACTTTAACGAGTGTAAGAAAATCAACAGTAAATTAGGTAAGTTTGGCACAATTCATGGTATGAAAAAACAAGACGATGGTACTGTGCAATTTACGGCAAGAAAGCGTTGCGTAACAACTAAGGGAACTCCATCACAGCCTATAAAAGTCATAGATGGAGCAAAGCAACCACTTGCTGACCTATCTATATGGAGTGGCTCAACAGGAAACATTAAGTTTGCAATGTTGCCCACCTTTAACCCAAATGCTGAACAATGGGGTATAAAGCTACTACTCAGCGCCGTGCAAGTTATAGAGGCTAAGTATGCAGATCAATCAGACGATTTTGATGCGGTGGATAATGGTGGTGATGAAGTAGACCCATTTGGTATTCCAGAAGACAAGCAACCCGATAAGCAACCCGCACCTACTCCACCATCGTTTGACCTAGAAATAGAAGGTCAGGAACAGGCGGCAAAGTCTGATGCGGTAAATCCTGATATGGACGATGAAATTCCATTTTAAAATATGGCTGACTTCGAACAACCTTATTGGAGTGAGTACGCCCAACGGATCATAGATGGTTTAGACCTCAAGCAAACCGCAAAAGGCGAGTGGCATGGCTGTTGTGTAAACTGTGGTGGGACAGACAGATTCTGGATTACCAACCACAACGGATTAATCAAGACCCATTGCAGACAATGTGGTGACTTTAAAGCAATCCAAAGCGAACTCGCCAAACGTGGTCTGTTGTGCTCACTCGATCCTATCAAGGACAACGTTTTAACATTCCAACCTAAAGAAGAATTTAACGTGGAAGATACTAGGCCATATAATGAGAAAAAAGGCGTTGATCTGTTAGGTGCAAAGCTTGAAGGTCACAACGTAGTCATTCCACTGTTCAACATACACAGACAACGTGTGGGTGAACAAACAATCTCACCAGATGGAAAGAAACTATTTAGCACTGGCTTAAATAAGGCAGAAGGTGTTTTCGGTGTGTGTGGTAAGCTCACCAAAGGACGCACTTATGTAGCCGAAGGATGGGCAACTTCAGCAAGTATAGCCATGTCCCAACCTGGATGTGCCTGTATATTCGCATTGGACGCAGGGAACTTACCTTTAGTCTGCACCAAGCTACAAACGGCGTTTCCTCAGTTTGAACTCGTCGTAGCGGCTGATAACGATGAAAAAGGGATAGAAGCAGCAAAGAAAACAAAGCTGCCCTATGTCGTGCCACCACTACAAGGACAAGACTTTAACGATCTACACCAACAGCTAGGACTAAAGGCAGTCCACAAAAGCCTAACCTCAGTCAAAAAACCCGACACACTCTTCACGATGGTGAGCGATCTACGCATGACCGCAACCAAGTGGATGATCAAAAACGTTATAGAAGAAAACTCCCTCGCCATGATCTTTGGTGCGGCGGGATCAGGTAAAACGTTCGTAGCCCTTGATATGGCTCTGTGTATCGCCACAGGCAAACCATACCACGAACTAGAGGTGCAAAAAGGTAGCGTTGCCTATATCGCAGGGGAAGGGCATGCAGGGTTCGCTAAACGTGTCGCGGCTTGGTGTAAGAACTTCAACCAAGACCTCACAGGTGTACCATTCGCCAAAAGCAATCGTAGCGTGATCCTAAACGATCCAGATAGTGAACTACACCTATGTAATGAGCTAGACGCACTCCAAGAGCAAATAGGTAAGCTCAACCTTATTGTGCTCGACACACTCAGTAGAACAATGGATGGAGAGGAAAATAATCAAAATATGATGGCGTATGTTCAAGTCTGTGACAGGCTAAAGGACCGCTATCAAGCCACTGTGATGATTGTCCACCACATAGGACACCAGAATAAGGATAGAGGGCGTGGTGGATACGCTTTGCATGGCTCTCTAGACTCTGAATATCGCGTCGAACAATGGGGCGATTTTAAGATATTACTCACGCCCACCAAGATGAAAGATGAAGAGAAAAGCGAACCACTGGCGTTCCTGAAATTGTCTATGTCTTTGGTGGATGCAGATGGTCAGGACACAAGCTCACTCGTGCTTGAAATGACACCAGATAAACCAATGGATAAGAAATCACCAGATTACGCAGAACAGGTGGTCAAAGAGCAATTCGATAGGATGAATGACTTTGGCGAGGTGAGCAGATCTGACCTCAAGGAAGCGGTGGCATTGGAGCTAGAATGCTCTCAAAGAACAGCAAATAGACACATAAAAAGGATGATAGATCAGGGTGTCCTAAAGCTCGAAAAAGGGTTGATTTTGGAGGCATTTGGGTGATGGGTGAATATCCGTTCGAAATTGGTCTGGGACACGGCGGGGACACGAGAGTTTTAAAGCTAAAATGGCTGTGTCCTGATGTCCCAGATGGTGTCCTGAAAAAAGTCAATAAAAACAACATACTTAGCCTACTTGGGGACACGGCTAGGACACGGCTAGGACAAGGTGAGGTTATTTTGGGACAACTCAGGACAACAGGACAGTATTTATATACTGTCATGTCCTGTCCCGAAACCTTGACCCGAAATAAGTCTGATTTTGCTGATTTAAAAGAAAAGGATTTTTTAGCTGTGGTGAGTGAAATTAAATGTATTGGAATGCTTGAAGGAATTGCTAATCGGAGAAAGATTTTAAACGCACCTAATCTGGCGAAATATAAGCAATGGCAAATAGAAATGATTAAACGCAGAAAATGGGAATTAGAAAATGAGTAAGGCCGCATTACAAGTTTTAGAAACATGCAAAGAAATATTAATTGAACGTGGTGGAGAGCATGGACACGCTGATGAATTGTTTAAGCAGTTGGCTATACGTTCATCTATTAGGCGTGGTGAAAGAATAACACCAAGCGATGTCGCAATGGATATGGTGGAGTTTAAGCTAGGGAGAAACGATCTTAACTGGCGCGAGGACAATATTTTGGATGCAATAAATTATCTAGCGTTGGCACTAAGTTTAAGGACAGAGAATGGTGAAGAGCAAGAAACCGATCCACACGCCGTCTGATTTCGGCACACGAGAGCGTTTGCAGCATACTTCAGGTATCGCTTACGAAAACACAGATAAGCGTCTGGGAAGCCCTAAACGGATGCGTGTGACGGTTCAGACTCCGTTAGATAGGTATTACTCGCGTGAACAGATCAACAGACGCCAGTTTGAGGCCGGAATGAAGTTGTATGCTTTGTGGCGTAGGGCAGGGAGAGCACAAAAGCTTACAGCGTCATACGATGCAAACATAGTGGATGGGACACGCGGAAACGATGATCAAGGACACGATGCCTTTACGGATTATCTTGCTGCACTCAGGACAATAGGCAAGGATCTGTCAGACGTGGCGCAATGGGTGGTTGTAGAGGGTGCTAGTGCAAACGAATGGGCAAAACAACAAGGCCACGATCCTAAAGGTGGAATAGTGGCCTTACGGCTGTGCTTAGATGCGCTTGGTGATGTGTTCGGGATGCCTAGAGGGTGATAGCTTATGCAAAGTCTAAGTAATCCATATTAATGCTTCTATCATCATATTTCCCAAAACTTACCTTTGCATCATTCCAACCATCATCATATATTTTTGTAATTTTGCCAATTTTGCCATTTAGCTCATTACACCATAATTTCATATTATAGTCTTGCTCATATGCGTTTGGCTTTAAAATTACATTTTGTCCAATTTTGAATTTAGTCATAGCTTATTCTCCTTTTCTTTTTGTAAAATAATTACTTCAGATTTTAACCTTGCAACTTGAAACGTTAATCTTTCAATTCTTGTTGCCGCGTCTAAGATATCGCGTGACAACTTTGGTAATTCTTGCTCAAGGTCTGAGGCAAAGTCAGTTAGTCTGTTAATGCTTACTTGCATTGTCTTTGCCTTTCATGTGCAATGCGTCCTAGCTTGTTGGCTAATGTGTCTAGATCAACAGCCTGAATACGGTCATTATCAGCTAAGACACTATACAAAATCTTGCATACCATAGCACTTGGTAAGGCTCTTGCTGCACGTTCTAACATTATTATCGGTGCAGTATATGGCCTTACATTTAACGCGGTTGGTTTACGAAAGTGGATCATTGTTTAACCCCTGAAATGTGAATTAAAAGCTTGGACGTGATTACATCCAAATCCATTATCGCTTTGTAGTGTGTGCATCCCTCAAATATCTGATTGAGATAAGCACCATTCAAATCAATAATTGGGCGCGTTTCTGATCCGGCTACTGTATGGCTTCCCTTTGAGTGGAAAGCCAATGTCATTTGCAAAGGGTAATCTCTTTCGCCCTGCTCAACGTGTGGCATCAATCTATCAAACTTCATGCCCTTGATAATATCGTGATCAAGCAGAAATTTACCTTCCATCCACACGCGAGGCTTGCCGCGATTGTGTGCAATTTTATAAATTTTACTGGTCATGCTGCTAACGCCGCTTTCTGCATCACTGCATGGTTTCCCCATTGTTCGGCCATAGCCGCCGCTAGAGCAGGGTAAAACTTAGAACGGATTTTCCAACGGTCTGCACTAGGGGCGGCGTTGTGTACGTCTGCCCTTGCTGTTGAACCGTCAAGTGTTCCGGTTTTCACAAGATTGGGAAGGTTACGAGTCCAAAAACAAGTCCGTTTTTTGACGTTATCTTCTCCGTCTTCATCCGTTGCAAACTCCCAAGGCTGCACAGATTGGGCAAACGGTTTATAATTTATAATTCTCTCTTTGGCGTACTTGTGCATAACTGGATTTTCGATAGCTAAACAAGGCACGTTTGCGTTCCAAAGCTCAGAAAATAACGCTGTACCCTCTTCTAGCTCTTGCCACATTTCAAGCTTGGTTCTGTTGGGTGGTGCTTTGTGCAGCCATCGAACACCAGAGTTGCAAAGCCTTGTGCAAGGTGGGTGTCCAATGAACACCAGATCCCAATTGTCCATTTTAAGGACGTTTCTTACATCGTCTTGAATGTGTCGATTTGTAGGAATGTCGCTAGGGAGAATGTCACAGGACCATGTGTCATAGCCCAAGTTTGTGAAAGCTTCTCTGACTGTCCCACTTGTTTCACAGCCTACCAATACTTTTGTGTTTTCTATACTATTCATCTTGTCACCTATGTTAAAATTGAGATTGCAACAAAGAACGTTGCAAAGATTAAGATTGCGCCCACCCAATCAGTAGGCGCTGTTTGTTTGATTATGGTTAGGAGTTCAGAGAGAGGCATTTAAGCGGCCTCTTTCATTACTATTATTGACGAGCTGTTAAGGACAAACTGAGAAGCCTTTTCAGCTAAGCTACAAGCTTTTTGAATAGCTCTTGGATCATCCTTTAGGCACTGCATCCAATTGTTAAGATAGATTGCATGGTCTTCTCTTGGTGTAGCTTCAACGCCAGTAATACCACTTAGCATTGCACCACCTAACTCAGCTATTAGCTCCTCGAATGCGTACTTATCAGAGCCAAAACGAGTGTTAAGCTTTCTATCTTCTCTTGTCTCATGGCCTGTCCAGTGCACGAGCTCATGAAATAATGTCCCATAATAGCCTTGTGCATTGTCAAATTGTGCCTTGTTTGGCATATGGATAGAGTCAGTTGACGGTCTATAAAATGCACTATTTGAATTATCCAAAGTAATATTAGCGCCAATTGAATTGATGAACTGGTCAACGTCGTTTATGTTGCTCCACTGTTGGTCAAACTCTTCAATATCATCTTCTAACCAAGAGCCATTCCAATTCTCAACTTGATCACTATTAAAGACAGTATAAACCTTGGCACATGGTAAAGCCTTATCCTTGTCAGTGTCTTTATCTTTTACGATCACTGTTGTGTAAAATATTACTTTGTAACCTTTAGAGCCTTTTCTGACATTTGCACCAAGGGACTTCCATTGTTTAAAAGTTCCGAACACTGGCGAGGTATGGCTATGGATTGCCATAGACAATCCAAGGCTAATTCTGTTGATACCAGTGTAAGGTCTTTTCTTGGCACTTGTTGGTTGACCATGAACCCTGACTGCATCCTTCCAAGGCTTTGTCCAGTTTGTGCCATGCTCATTCATCATAGTAATTACAGTCTGAGCTATTGCGTTTAATGCTTCATTTGCTTTTGACATTATGACACCTCTTTTACAGAGCAAGCGAAAGAGTTTGTCTCATGTTTCCAATATGAATTGACGAAGACATAACCTCCGTGATTATCAATAGAGCCGCTAATCCAATCGCCTGTCCAACCCATTTTATCGGCGAACTCTTTCGCTACTTTCGTATGGTTTTCATCAACCTCAAGTGAGTAGTCATACGAGCGTGTAATAGAATAAGCTCTTTCACCATTAAAACCCTTGCTTGATTGCATAGCCTTAATCCTAGAGCCTCTATTATTTGTTGGGCCTAAATACTTTGTTATTATTGTTTGCATCTGTTTTCCTTCCACACTTAATTTATTCAGATGTGAATAATATAATAGTAATAGAATATAAAAGTCAACATACTAATTGAATAATTTATTCATTTAGCTATAAATAAAGAGAATATAAAATAAATAGTGAGGAAAAACAGTTGGTTAAAGAAAATAAGAATAGTGTTGGGCGTCCAAAAGGCACTGGAACAGGTCAACAAATCACAGCAAGATTAAGAAAAGAAATCTATTCTGCTCTTCATATTACAGACAAACGCGGCAAGCCTGTTGATTTCCTTATTGCTGATCAATTGGAGAAAGACGCAAGCGGTACAATATCCAAGTTATCAAAGCTTTTACCGCAAGATATAAGCGTTACAGGTGCAGGGTCTGAGTTCGCTTTAGCCTTGCAAGATGTGGCCTCAAGGATAGGTGAGGCAAACAGGATTCTTGACGCAAAGGATGTGCATTTACCTAATGAAGGTAAAGGTGATGATGTGCAAGACGCTGATATTATTGAACATTCTGATTTTACTTCGGAACCAGAAGAGGAAAATGTAACAAAACCTAAGAGAAAGGCGGGTAGACCGTCGAAATTATTGTCAAAATTCCGTTAACCCCCCCCTGCAAAAAAATCACGGGGGCGTGTATATATGTATATACCCCCACATACTCCCGACTATAATATTCGAAAAGGCATATTGACAGAAGCCTTCATAACTGCTAGATGAATATACAATGGGTCATTACCCATTAAGTCATAGCTCACCTCTCGTGTTTGTGCCGTTCCTATTTTGACGAATACTTGGCACTACTCGCAGCCCCTGATGGAACAGATCCACACCTGTTTCGCAGGGGTTTCTTTTTACCACCCCCCTTGGTGGTAATCTCAAGGTAAAAGTACCGTATGCACCAAAAAAATTCTGCTAAATCCACTGCTGACATTTTGCTTCAGCTTCATGGTGATCCTGTGCTCTTTGTGCAGTCTTGTCTTGGTGCGGAACCACAAGAATGGCAGAAGGAAGCCTTAAACGCTGTCAGGGATGATCCTCGCGTTGCTGTGAAGTCCTCACACGGCGTAGGCAAGTCTGCTTTGCTGAGTTGGGTTATTTTGTGGTACATGATTACACGTTCTTGCCGGATTGTGTGTACTGCCAACTCTGCTAATCAGTTAAATCAGGTGTTATGGGCTGAGATCCAGAAGTGGGCCAGAAAGATGCCCAAGGGTTTACAGAGCCAACTTGAGATCACCAGTGATAAGATTGTGGTAAAGGGTGTAGACTCAAGTTGTCACGCTAGAGTGTCGAGAAAAGAGAATCCGGAGGCGCTGCAAGGCTTTCACCACGAGAGGTTGCTTTTTGTTATCGACGAATGTTCCGGTGTGGATGATGTAATCTTTGAGGTAGCGCAGGGTGCGTTATCTACGGAAGGTTCCAAGATCCTTATGGTGGGCAATCCCACACGTAATACTGGTTATTTTTATGATGCTTTTCATAAGAGCGCCCACCGTTGGAATAAGATGACGGTAAGTTGTTATGACAGTCCGTATGTGAGTGAGGACTTTATTGAGGAGATGAAGTCTCAGTATGGTGAGGATAGCAATATTTTCCGCATACGTGCTCTTGGTGAGTTTGGTGAGGATAGTAACGACACGTTGATTGGTAGGCACATTGTTGAGTCTGCCATTTCGCGTGAGGTTGATCCTATGAATATCTCTCCCATTTGGGGTTTGGACGTGGCTCACTATGGGAATGACCGATGTGGGCTTGCTAAGAGGCAGGGGAACGTCTTGTTGGAGCCTGTTAAGTCTTGGCAGGGTAAAGACCTTATGGAGACTGTGGGCTTTGTTCTGACGGAGTATGAGGCCACGAGTTTTATGGAGCGTCCGGTTGAGATCTGTGTAGACAGCATTGGGATCGGCGCGGGTGTGTGTTCTAGGCTTCAGGAGCTTGGATTACCCGCGAGGGCGATTAACGTTGCTGAAAGCCCTAGTTTGGGCGCACGTTATCAGCGTTTACGTGATGAGTTATGGTTTAAGTGTCGTGAGTGGTTTGAGGCGCGAGATTGTTCGATGCCGGATCAGGAAGAATTGGTCAATGAGCTTACCGCGTTACGCTTTAAGATTTTGTCCTCTGGTAAGTTTAAGGCTGAAGGTAAGGATGAGATGAAGAGGCGCGGTTTACGCTCTCCTGATTTAGCTGATGCTTTTATTTTAACGTTCGGGAGCCAAGCCATGAAAGCGGCGGGTTCGGTAGATCATTATAGTTTTTCTGGTGATTTGGAATACGGCAACAGTAGTTGGATTGTGTAATGGCATTAGTGAGTAGGGTTAAGCGGCTTTCTAGTGGGCGTGTGAAGTATAATGGTGAGACATTTCCTGGGTTTAACAAGGTTCAGCGCACCCCAGGTGGATCTAAGAAGTTCAAGGTATTAGCTAAGAAGGGGCCAAACGTTAAGAAAGTGACCTTTGGCGATCCTAATATGAGCATTAAAAAGGGAAATGCGTCTAATAAGGCGAGTTATTGTGCTCGTTCTGGTGGGATTAAGGGCAAGAGTGACAAGTTTTCTGCAAATTATTGGTCACGAAGAATGTGGGATTGTTGAGGTGAAAACATGCAATATATGAAAATGTACAGTAGGCCAAAAGTGAGTAAAATGAAGGAAGTAGCAGACGCAGTTGATACTATGGTGGGTGAAGTTAAGACCGCTACGAAGTCAACTAAGAAGCGCAGACCTTCTTATAAGGCGCGTATGGCAGGGACGCAAACTGGAAAGTATTCGTCTAATGCCTAAGAAAGCACCTGTTCCAAAGAATAAGCAGCTTTATTCTCGTGTTAAGAGTGAGGCTAAGAAGAAATTTAAGGTATACCCCAGTGCTTATGCAAATGCGTGGTTGGTGCGTGAGTATAAGAAGCGTGGGGGTACATACGCTTAATGGCTAAGTATCGCGGCGGTTTAACCAAATGGTTTGCTGAAGATTGGCGTGATGTAAAGACAGGTAAGCCGTGTGGGCGCAGCGGTAAGAAGGATGATGGGCGTCCTTATCCGGCGTGTAGACCCGCGAGTAAAGCAAGGACAGCCAAGGCTAAAAAGGCTGCAAAACGCAAGACAAGTTCTACTAGAATTAGTTGGGATGTTTAGAAAGGAAGTGCAATGCCAGGATATCATAAGGGTAAGAAAAAGGGCGGCAAGAAAAAGTAATGCCTAAAATGGATGATGAGCGTTTTCGCAGTGCTTTACAGCATGAGATACAGAGCGCGGTAAACTATTACGACAGTGAGTTTTCACAAGATCGTACAGATATACTTAGCTATTATCTTGGTGAGCCATTTGGAAACGAGGTCGAGAACCGTTCTCAGGTGGTTGCTACGGAAGTCTCAGATACGATTGAATATATTATGCCGTCTTTGATGAAGATGTTTACATCCTCACCGGAGTTCGCACGTTTTCTACCAAGGGGTCCAGAAGACGTTAAGGCCGCAGAACAAGCCTCTGATTTAGTTAACTTTTCTATCAACAATGATAATCGTGGTTTTTCCGTTATACACAATTGGTTTAAGGATGCGTTATTATTTAAGCAGGGTTGTGTGAAGTTTTATTGGGAAGAGACTGACACGGTTGAGAATGAAACCTTAGAGGGTTTGACTGAGGATGAGCTTGCTTATAAGTTACAAGATCCAAGTGTGGAGATTGTGTCTCAGGATGTAACTGAGGTTGGTATTGTTGATGAGGCCACAGGTCAGGAGATACCGCAAGAGATAAGTTATAGTGTTGAGATTAAACGCAAGACTAAATCGGGTAAGGTTAAGATAGACAATGTACCCCCTGAAGAACTGATTTTTTCTCGTAGGGCCACTTCATTAGAAGATTGTGCATTTATAGCCCACCGTACTCAGGTTCGTGCGGGTGATTTGATTGAGCAAGGTTATGACGCTGATGTGGTGTTAAACTATGCGGGTCATGACGATTTAGATGATGAAGCGGAAAGACAGGCACGTTTTGAGGAATTAGAGTCTGGTGATCGGCATGAAAACCATGATCCGGCTATGCGTGAGGTCTTGGTGACTGAGGCGTATATTCGCGCAGATTATGATGGTGATAATATACCGGAGCTACGGCGTGTTGTTTCTTTGGGTGACGGTGTAGAGATCCTTGAGAATGAGCCATTTGATCATGTGCCATTTGCGTTATTATCACCAATTTTAATGCCGCATAGGATGGTTGGTAGATCTGTTGCTGAAATGGTGATGGATTTACAGATGATTAAGTCCACTATTTTGCGTCAAATGTTGGATAATCTGTATTTGACTAACAATAGCAGGGTTGCGGCGGTTGAGGGTCAGGTGAACTTTTCTGACTTATTATCGTCACGTCCTGGTGGTGTTGTGCGTACTCGTGCACCAGGAATGGTACAAGCTTTACCTGTTCCACAGATAGGCTCAACTGGCTTTAATATGCTAGAGTATGTTGATCAGGTCAGGGATCAGCGTACAGGCTTCTCTAAGGCGTCTATGGGGCTTGATCCATCTACTTTGCAGTCTACCACTGCAAGCGCGGTAAACGCTACTATACAGGGCGCACAGCTAAAGATAGAAATGATTGCTCGTGTGTTTGCTGAAACCGGATGCCGTGATTTAGCAAAGGGTGTGTTTACGGTTTTACAAAAGCATCAAGACAAAAAGCGTACCATTCGTATTCGTGGTGATTTTGTAGCGATTGATCCTGAAGCTATGAAGAATAACTTTGATTTATCTATTGAGGTTGGTCTGGGTAATGGACGTGAAGATGAGAAAATGGCTATGTTGCTTCAGATTTCCGGCAAGCAAGAACAGTTATTACAACAGTTAGGTCCGAATAATCCTGTTGTTAAGCCAAGCCAGTATGTGAATACTTTGAAGAAAATCGCAGAAATGGCGGGATTTAAGGACACAGATCAATTCTTTAATTCTGGTGAGCAAGTCGATCAGGCGGTGGCTCAGTTGGGTCAACAGGAAGGTCCAAGTCCAGAACAGGCAAGGCTTGAAGCTGAGTTAGAGTTGAAGCGTGAGAAAATGCAAGCTGAGTTACAGCTAGAGCGTGAGAAAATGCAAGCTGAGATTGAGTTGCGTAGGCAAGAGCTACAAGCTGAACTTCAGTTACGTCAACAGAAACTAGCCTTTGGTGGTCAGGTTTCAGATAACTTGCCAAGAGCATGACAGATTTTATTAGTGAGCAAGACAGGGGCGCGAAAGCGGCTGACGTTTTGCGGAACCCATTGATTGTAGAAGCATTTGAAGAATTACGAAAAACGTATGTTTTGGGTTGGTCAGGAAGTGATCCTCAAGACACCGCTTATCGTGAGCAATGTTTCCACTTGCTGAAAGCTCTTGAGGCTTTCGAGGGACATTTTGAAAGTGTTGTAACAACTGGAAAAATGGCCTCTCAACAAATGGAAGAATTGCGAAAATAATTTAACAATTTGGAGATTTTTATATGTCTGGTACTCAATCCGAATCCAGTCTTTCGCAGCATGATGCTGTAAGTTTACTTTTGGACACCCAAGCCCCTGAAGAGGCAAGCGAGGAAGTTCAAGAGCCTAGTGCCGAAACTGAAGTAGAGGCAACCGAAGAGGAAACCGTAGAAGCTGATGCCGCTGAAGAAAGCCAAGCTGAAGCAGAAGAGGTAGAAACTGAGGAAAGTGATGAGCAATACGAGGAACTCGTAGACACTTATCGCGTGAAGGTTGATGGTGATGAATATGATGTAACTCAAGATGAGTTGATCAAAAACTATCAGCTTGAGCAAACTGCTCAAAAAAGGCTTATGAAAGCGTCTGAAGAGCGTAAAGCTTTAGACACTGAAAAAGCGCAAACTGAGCAAGTTCGTACACAGTATGAACAGGCTTTAGGTCTTATGCAGCAACAATTACAAACGGCTAATCAACCAAAAGATCAGGCGTATTGGGATAGTCTGTATGAGAGTGATCCACTTGAATACGTTAGGCAGCGCGATACTGAGCGCGACAATCAAGCCAAAATGCAAGCCGTTCAGTCAGAACAGTTGCGTTTACAGCAAGAGAACCTTCAACGCGAGCAAGCTAAATTACTTGAGATAATACCGGAGTGGAAAAATTCTGAGGTGGAAGCCAAAGAAAAAGCTGCTTTGGTGAGCTACGCTAAAGAGCGTGGTTGGTCAGATCAAGAGCTAGCAAGCACAATTGATAGTCGCTACATCGAGTTAATGCGTAAAGCGTACCTTTATGACAATTTGCAGTCGGGTAAACCCATTGCAAAGAAGAGAGTAAATGCCGCGCCTAAGATGGTTAAAAGTGGTCAACCAAAATCTAAAGCTGACTCTGCAAGTGATCGGAAGCGTAAGGCTTTTGAAAACCTGAAGAAAACGAACAGTCGAGATTCGGCAGTTCAATATCTTTTAACTCGTTAATCTAAAGGAGGCCAATAATGGCTACATATACTAGCTCAACAGCTATCGGGGAACGTGAGGATTTGAGTGATGTCATATACAGAATCGATCCAGACGAAACTCCACTAGTTTCAAACTCACAGAAAGAAACCACAAAGGGTATCTTTCACGAATGGCAAGTTCAAGAACTTGCAGCGGCGGCAGCGAACAATCACGCCAATGAAGGCGCTGATTATTCATACGTCAATCCCGCTGTAACGACACGACTTGGCAACCACCACCAAATTGCGGTCCAAGCGGCGAGTGTCTCAAATACTCTAGATGTTGTAGACAAAGCAGGGCGTGATAAGGAAACTGCATACGTTAAGGTGCTCAAAGGAATTGAGCAACGGCGCGATATAGAGAAATCCTTATTCGCCAATGAAGCTCGTTCAGGCTCAGATCCGCGTAAATGCGCGAAGCTTATCAACTGGATTACAAACGGTGATAAGCCTAGTGATATGGCATTTGCTACTGGTGATGGGAGTGATGTCGCCGATTTGACGGGAACTGCCAGAGCCTTAACTTTGGGTCAAATAGATGCTGCGATGTTGGCTGCATACACTGACGGTGGAAGCCCGAACATGTTGCTTATGTCACCAACGAATAAACAGAACTTTTCTGATTTATCGTCTGGTTCTGTTGCTTCAGCGCAGTTAAACTATACTGCACCACGCGATATTGCTATCGTCGGCTCAGTATCACTTTATTTGAGTGATTTTGGTGAGTTGGCTGTAACGATTGACCGTCAGGCTAACAATTCAGAGGTATATCTGATTGATACTGATTACGTTTGCATAGGCTCTCTCCCAGGTCGTATGTTTAGCGTAAGTGACGTTGCTGCTACAGGTGACGCCACAAAATTCGCTTTAGTTAGCGAATATACTTTGATCGTCAAAGCACCCAAGGCGCATGCGGCGGTTATAGGTTTAAGTGGAAGTTAATTTTTTCTCCATTCACAACTTGGGGGCGGCTAGTTCGCCCCTTTTTTTTATTTGAGGTTTTAATGAAAAAGCTACTAAATGCAGATCCGATAACTGGCAAGCGCACAGTCTTTGAAAGTGGCGCTGATGGTCACAGAGTTACAACAACTGTGAACGTTGATCCGGTGAAGGATTTAGCGAAAGAGAGTGCAAATGATTATCGCTACGGTGATATGATTGGGAATACTCAAAAGCATAATCACAAAGTCGGTGAAATCCCTGCCATACTTTATCATCATTTGGTGGACAGGTTTGGGCAACCAAAGGATAACCCGAAAGCTTGGATGCAGTGGCTTGAAGAAAACAAAGGTTTCAAGGCAACAGGCGGTAGGCTTATCTAATGGCGATTACAACGTATACAGAGCTTAAAACAGCTATTGCTAATTTTTTGGCTCGTTCCGATTTAACTGATCGTATTCCTGAATTTATTTCTCTTGCTGAGTCAAGAATGAGTAGGGAGCTAGAAACGCGGTCACAGGAAAAACGTGCGACAGCCGTAACAACTTCCGGTGATGAGTTTATATCACTACCAACTGATTTACGGCGTATTAGGCTCGTTAAGAACAACACAAGCACAGTTGAAGTTTTAGACTATGCGACACCAAAGGATTATTACGAAAAGTATGCTTCCTCTGGCGGTGGTAGACCCAAACTTTATACTATTATTGGTGCTGAGATTGCCATGCGTCCTATTCCAGATAGTGCGTATACAATAGAGATTATTTACGGTGAGGACGTATTATCATTATCGGATGCTAACCTTACCAACACAGTTTTAACACGTCATTCAGACGTATATTTATATGGTTCATTATCCGCTGCACATATTTTCTTAATGGATGAGGCTAGGGCCGCGCAGTACGACACACTTTTCTCAAGAGCAATAGAAGAGATTAACAAGGATAATGATAAAGCGTTCTTTGCGGGTTCGCTTTCAATGAAATCTGATTATTTAGGAGCGTAAAAATGAGTGCAATGTCAGACTACCTTGAGCTAAAGGTATTAGATCACGTTTTAGGAACAACGGCTTATACAAAACCTTCAGCGGTGTATTTGGGTTTATCAACTGGATCATTTGGTGATGATAACTCAGGCACAGAGTTGACAGGAAATAACTACACGAGAAAAGTAATTAGTTTTGCAAGTGCAGCAAGCGGTACAACAAGTAATGACTCTACTATTGAGTTTAGTGCGGCTACTGGTGCTTGGGGAACGGTTAGCCATTGGGCTTTGTTTGACGCGGCAAGTTCCGGAAATATGCTGATTCATGGTACTTTTAGTGCATCAAAAGTTATAGCGACAGGAGATATTGTTAGGGTTGCAACTGGTGATCTAGACATAACGGCGGCTTAACATGGCTCAAATAATTGGCCCCACTCTAGATCAGCTAGACACTTGGGGTACGCTAGACAGTTTAGACGCTTATGGCACGTTAGAATATCTTGATAATATCAATTTATTCGAGGTTGCGGCGGCTGAAAGTATTGCTGTTACTGGCACAGCTAGTGCTAACTTTAAGGCAGCGGTATCTGCGACTGCATTAATTACGATAAATGCGGCAACAACTGTTGTTTATGGCGTAACCGTTGCGTCTGGGACTAACTCTTATGGTTCAGGTAATAAATACTATATAGCGGGTTTGTCTGGAGCGAGTCCTACATTAGAGCTTGTAGTCGGTAACACGTATAGGTTTGATCAGTCTGATAGTAGTAACTCAGGCCACCCGCTACGGTTTTCTACAACTGCAAATGGCTCTCATGCTAGTGGTTCAGAGTATTCCACAGGAGTTACCACAACAGGCACACCAGGAACGGCTAATGCTTACACTGAGATAACTGTTTCTGCGAGTACACCAAGCACGTTATATTATTATTGCACAAACCACTCAGGGATGGGTGGCACAGCTAATATTACGTCTTTTGAATTTGGATTAATTAAGTCTTTTGCAGCTTCAGCAACAATAGCAATTACTGGTACGGCGGTTGCGTCTACACGAGTTGTAGAGATAGCGGCAACTACTAATATTGCTATAACAGCTACAGGAAATGTTCTGGGTACATTTGCGTTGGCGGCGGCTGACACAATCGCAATCACAGGAAGTACAACAACTGGTGTAAACTACAAGGCCGCGTGTGCAGCGTCAGTTAATCTAAGCATAGAGGGTGTGGCGATTGCGGAAGAAATGGGCGAGGCTTGGACCGATATAGTTCCGGCTACAGCCGTATTTAACACTCGCACAGCGGGTACAGATAGGTGGTTAAATCAATGATACCTTTCGGTGAGTGGCTACCTGATCAATCAGATTTTCAAAATCCTGGGTCTACGGTTGCTACAAATGTTATCCCCGCTGCCAGAGGTTACAGACCTTTCTTTGGTCTTTCTGAAGTTAGCCAAGCGGCTGACAACCGGATTAGAGGCATTTACGCGACTAAAGACACAAACGATACGATATTTATATTTGTCGGTGACTCCGGCAAGCTTTATAAAATGAATAATGGCACATTTGCGTTAGCTGATGTGAAAAGCGGTGCTTATTCTGTATCTGGCGATGAGCAATGGAAGTTTGTTCGTTTTGGTAATGACGTTATCGCAAGTGGCAGTGATAGCGATGTTTTGCAAAAGTTTACAATTGGTTCAAGTTCAGCGTTTTCTGCGATTTCTGGTGCTCCGGCTGCAAAATATTTAGCAGTTGTTCGAGATTTTGTTGTTACTGCAAATGTAACGTATTCTTCAGCTACATATCGCTCTCGTGTGCGGTGGTCACAGATAAATGATGCTAATTCTTGGACATTAGGAACGGCACAAGCTGACTTTCAGGAAATAGCAGATGCAGGGCATATTACTGGATTGGTTGGCGGTGAATTTGGCGTTGTTTTATTAGAA
>Ga0209634_1000419_pt1 | contig 33242 bp, 27 predicted proteins | sample LinPmetageLP40_FD_184043 | JGI IMG/M metagenome (GOLD analysis project Ga0209634, IMG submission 184043) | Marine viral communities from the Pacific Ocean - LP-40 (SPAdes) (version 2) | ecosystem: Environmental > Aquatic > Marine > Oceanic | place: Pacific Ocean | collected 2010-08-26 | reverse complement strand
CAATATACTTCGTAAGCTTTTTACTTTGAGGGCTTTCAACACCGTGAAAGAAACTTATCCAAATACTCTTATCTACGATTATTGGCTCACTCATGATGTCGAACGTATTTGATCCAAATCACCCTCCCACTCTACTTTTCCCTTAAATTTGAGCATGTTTTTTCGTTTGGTCATTTTGATCACTTCTCGCAGCGAATAGTGTACTACATCTTTGATAGTCTTACAATTAGTTGCTTTTAAGGCAGCATTTATTAGGTCCACGTCTAGTTCTATATTTGTTCTTTTGAGCATAATAAGTGATGGATATGTGTACACAAATATACGCAAATTTACACACAAAGTTAAACCATTTTTGTGTTGCCAGTTTTAAGTCATGATCTATAGTCTTATTTGATATAGATCAGGCTGCATTGATACTGTCTCATAACTCTGAGTAAAAACACTACTCATCACACTTCTAACTAGGGAAGTCACTTTTAAGACAATAGCTCAATAAAATTCACTAACAAGTAAAAATTGCGAATTAAAACCAAGGGGTTCTTCGCGAACCGAGTCGTGCCACCACTATGTTTGCATAAGGTTGGGTAGTTACAGTTGCGGTGACAATTATATCTAAAAGTAAGTGGTGGCACGATTAATATAGTCTTTGAAAGGTAAAAACGATTTCCCTGCACTTCTAACCAACGGCATATATTTTGTTTAACCTTTTGAACCACCGTTGCGTACTATGAGCAGAACCTAAACCAAAATCTGACTTATTTTATGCAACAGAACTACAAGCGTCTCCTTGTATGGGTAGTATTATTGACGAGTACTACTCTAATGGCACAAAAGCCTCATCAGCCTAATTGAAATTCACTATTCACCTAAGAAACTTAATGTATAAGGAAATGCACTGTATCTCGCAGCGCACGGGGATGATAAATATTCCGACCTAATAACTCAAATATTCAAATATGTATCAACAATTTTTATGACTATGGAATTGAAGTATTTGTCAATGTATATGGAGATGCGGTGGCTCGGAAAAGGTAAATAAACACTCACTAGGCTTATAAGTTCTAGGAAGTGTTCATTCATGATACCATAAATGTTAATTGAATGGCAGTTAAACTTACAAAAAAGTCATTTGCAAGTTCTGTTGTAATCCATTACCGTACTAATTAATTGTTCATCGCTAATGAGAAGATTTTTTTCGTTTTCAATTTTAACAAAAACCTCAGTACAATCACTAACCAATTCTTTTAGCTTCATTCTTGTTCGAATTTTTTCTCCATTCTTTTTTAAAAGGAATTTACTTAGAATTTTGCCATCAGCATCCAAATAATAATGTTGTAGTACTGAAATTTTACCTGATATTATTTGTGACATGTAAAAGTATTTCGGAGGTGTTGCCAAGCTTGTAGCTGATGCATTAACTATGTCAATATTCTTATACTTATGAGCTTCAAAGAAGTAACTTCCTATTTTAAAACCTTTAAGTTTAGAAGCCTTAAAAGTTTCCTTACTTTTCTTATTGCCATCCAAATCATATGTAAGAATTTTTGTATCGTTAAGGAAACTTATCAGTTTAGGAATAGAGTCCCCCTCAAGAGTTAAGATATAGCCTTGAGTTTTTACTTTTGGAGAAAAACTAAAATCTACATCTTGTGAATTGGCAGCTATGACACTTAAAAAAAAGAGCAACGTTAATATTGAAAATTTCATAAAATTTCGCTTAGATATTTGACTAATTATTTTTTTGCTAAGAACGACTATTTGATACGAAATAGCAAAATGGTAAGCGAATCTCATGGAAACTTAATTAAGAAGAAACCATTCATCACACTTCTAACCACCAGTATATATTTTGATTAACCTTTTAGACCTTGTTGCGTACTATGAGCAGAACCTAAACCAAAACCTGACTTATTTATGCAATACCACTACAAGCGATTACTTGTATTCGTTGTGCTATTGACCAGTTCTGCGCTACTAGCACAAAAGCCTCATCAGCCAAACTCGGCTGAAATCTATCAATCACTTAAGAAACTCAATGTATTGGGAAATGTGTTGTATCTCGCAGCGCACCCTGATGATGAAAATACCAGACTTATCGGCTATATGGCACAGCACGAATTGGTCAATGCAGCGTATTTGTCGTTGACTAGAGGAGATGGTGGGCAAAACCTTGTCGGACCAGAATTAAGAGAAGGACTAGGCTTGATTCGTACGCAAGAGCTTTTGGCAGCCAGAAGAGTTGACGGAAGTAAACAGTTTTTCACCAGAGCCAATGACTTTGGTTATTCCAAAAATCCGGAAGAAACACTGCAGATTTGGGATAAGGAAAAAGTGCTTCATGATATGGTGAAGGTGATTCGTGAGTTCAGACCAGACGTGATTATTACAAGATTCCCTACCAATGGAGGCGGAGGACATGGACACCACACATCTTCTGCTATCTTGGCAGAAGAGGCTTTTGATCTTGCAGCAGATAAAAATGCCTATCCGGGGCAATTAAAAAAATTGGAAGTTTGGCAACCAAAAAGACTAATGTATAATACTACTAGGTGGCGGAACAAGGATATTTCCGCTGACAGCGAAGGAGTCGTTACGATTGATGTAGGTGAATATAATAGTGTACTGGGACAATCATATAATGAGATAGCAGCATTAAGCAGAAGTAAACATAGGAGTCAGGGGTTTGGTGCCACTGGTTCAAGAGGAGAACAATTAGAGTTTTTGGAATACGTAAAAGGAGATCCTGCCAATGACAAGTGGTCTGACGATATAGATTTGACTTGGGGACGTGTAAAAGGAGCCAAGGAAGTACAAGCTTTGATCGCAAAGTCGATAGCAAATTTCAATCCCAATGCTCCCGAACAGTGTGTTCAAGAGTTGATTGAAATCAAAAATGAACTAACTAAGTTAAAGACAGGCTTTTGGAAGTCTAAGAAGTTGGCAGAAGTTGATCGATTGATCATTCAGTGTTCAGGGCTTTATTTGGAAGCTCGTGCAGGGAGTTATTATACAAGTCCCGGACAAGTGGTGTCTCTGGATGTAGAGGCAATCAATAGATCAGGGGACGATGTGACATTGAAAAGAATATGGTCGGAATCTACAACTATTGATTCTATATTAGATTTGACTTTGGTTAGGAATAAGAATAATCGTTTCAAAACGACTTTGACCGTTCCTGAGTCAATGCCTTATTCACAGCCTTATTGGTTGGTGAATAAAGCTAAATCCGAAGGTACTTATAGCATCAATGATAAAGATGCTGGTAAAGGCGAGAATGGACCAGCAATCATTGTCAAGGCAGAACTTGTTATCGCCAACCAACAAATGATAGTGGACATTCCTGTGATCTATAAGTGGAATGATGATGTGAAGGGAGAATTGTACCGACCACTATATGTAATTCCTCCGGTAAGCATCAATACCGTTGATCCTGTTTTGATTTTTAGAAAGAATCAAACCAGGGAAGTGAATGTAATCGTAAAAGCAGGAATAGACGGACTCGATACCTCTATAAAACCTGTAATTCCGAAAGGATGGAAAGTGACACCTCAAGAAGTGAAGGTTGATTTGGAGAAAAACGGAGAGGAACAGTCAATGACTTTCAAAGTGACTTCATCGAATGTTCAAGAAACCATCAATCTAGGTTTTGAAGCTAATATTGACGGGAAGTCTTACTCGAATGGGTTGACAGAAATCAATTATGACCATATCCCTTCGCAAATCATCTTAACTGATGCCGCTACGAAATTGGTCAATATTGATGTAACTATTGTGGGTAGTAAGATAGGGTATATACATGGAGCTGGCGACATGGTGCCCCAAGGATTGAGAAATATAGGCTATGAAGTAGATGAGCTCGAAAATGGCACTATCAATTTGGAAAATCTAAAACAGTATGATGCGGTTGTTCTCGGCATTCGAGCGGTAAATACAGACAAGCGCTTTCCGTTTTACAAAGACGACTTGATGAAGTATACTGAGCAAGGAGGGACATTGGTCATGCAGTATAACAAGAGTTATGGAATGACCACTAAAGAATTTTCACCTTATCCCATAACGTTGTCACACGATCGTGTTACTGCAGAGGGTGCTCAAATGAGAATCTTGCTTCCAAAACATAATATCCTTAACACACCCAACAAAATCACAAATAAAGACTTTGATGGATGGGTTCAGGAGCGTGGATTGTATTTCCCGAACGAGTGGGACGAAAAATATGCTGCGGTGCTTTCAAGTAATGATCCTGGAGAAGATCCAAAAGAAGGTTCTTTGTTGGTAACTACTTATGGAAAAGGACACTATGTATATACTGGGCTGTCTTTTTTTAGAGAAATACCAGCTGGCGTGCCTGGGGCATACAGGTTGTTAGCAAATATTGTATCTTTATCCAAGTAATTAGATAAAGATATGCTTGAAGACGAGTTAAAAGAACAGGATCTCCACGTGATTGATCCACCACCTTTCTTTGATACATGGAATAAAATGTATGCATTGGTGGTGGGCACATTGGCTTTCTATGTTTACATATTATATCTTTTTACTGAGTACTATTCATGAGTTTACTAGATTGGGTTGTTCTTTTTGGGACATTGGGTTTTATTGTGGTCTATGGAATTTGGAAGACACGGGGAAGCCAGAATATTGAAAGCTATCTAAAAGGAGACAATGATGCCAAATGGTGGGCTATTGGCATCTCCATCATGGCCACTCAAGCCAGTGCCATCACATTTCTTTCTACACCAGGGCAAGCATATACTGATGGTATGCGATTTATACAGTTCTATTTTGGACTGCCGATTGCCATGATTATTCTATCGGTGACATTCGTCCCCATATTCTATAGGCTTAAAGTATTTACTGCCTATGAATATTTGGAAACTCGATTTGACCTCAAAACACGAACACTAGGAGCGATGCTCTTCTTAGTGCAGCGCGGCTTGGCAGCAGGTATTACGATCTACGCACCTTCGATTATTTTGTCCACATTACTCGATTGGAATCTCACACTGACCAATATGTTTATCGGTGCAATGGTGGTGCTGTACACCGTATCAGGAGGTACCAGGGCAGTCACCCAGACTCAGAAGCAGCAAATGGCTGTCATGATGGGAGGGATGATCATAGCAGGGTTTATGGTGGTCTCCATGTTGCCTAATGGTATCGATTTCAGCGATGCGCTGAATGTCGCTGGCAAGATGGGTAAACTCAATGTGGTCAACTTTGAATTTGACCTCAACGATCGATACAATTTTTGGTCAGGAATTACTGCGGCACTTTTTCTCTTTATGTCCTATTTCGGTACGGATCAGTCACAGGTTCAACGATACTTAACAGGTAAATCAATAGCCGAAAGCCGACTTGGTCTGATGATGAATGGACTGTTGAAGATACCAATGCAGTTTATCATCCTATTTATAGGAGTGATGGTATTCGTGTTTTATCAATTCTATCAGCCACCAGTTTTCTTCAACAAAGTAGAAAAGGAAAACATGTACCAAACCGAGTATGCTGATGAGATGCGTGGACTAGAGCGGCAATACGATGAAGTATTTGTTGAGAAACAACAAAAGATCCAAGCATTGGTAGAGGCTTCCAGAGCAGGTGATGAAAACTTAATAAGCATAGCACAAGAAGGTGCACTTGCTGCTCAGGACAAGTCTGATGGCATTCGGAACCAAGTAAAAGATTTGGTCAAGAAGAACAACCCCGATGCGGAGACCAATGACAAGGACTATATATTTATGTCCTTTGTGATGAATCATCTGCCGGCAGGTCTGATTGGATTGCTCTTCGCAGTGATATTCTCGGCAGCGATGTCCTCAACAGCCTCTGAACTCAATGCACTGGCTTCCACCACCACGGTCGATATTTATAAACGCTCAATCAATAGCAAGGGATCAGACAAACATTACCTATTGTCCTCAAAGGGATTCACTTTGTTATGGGGTGTGATAGCGGTAGTTTTTGCCACTTATGCTTCTCTGTTCGAGAATTTGATACAAGCGGTTAACCTGCTTGGCTCACTATTCTACGGAACGATCCTCGGGATTTTTGTGGTAGCTTTCTACGTGAAATATATCAAAGGAAATGCCGTGTTTATGGCAGCACTACTGGCCGAGGCCTGCGTTATTTACATACATTATGCGAATGCTGGGGGTGACCCACCAATATTTCTTAAAATGAGCTATCTCTGGTACAATGTGGTAGGCTGTGTGCTGGTGATATTGTTTGGACTCATCATTCAAAGCTTTTCTAAGAAGGACAAGACTGCCTCTGTATCTTAATCTCTTTTGACAGATTTTAATAATAAGTAGAACATAGTTAACAACTTTGTAAATTCATGAGTGTTGAACTAAATATTTGTTCAAGTGTCTTATATATTGCTTGAATTAAGAGTGGATGAAATAATTATGAACCCTATCAACGAGCAATCTAACAAGAATAAAAAGACCGATATCAACTTTAACAAATTCATGGTGAAGTTGGATCGATTGAAATCATATCTGGCAACTAATGACAATCATTATCCCAATGAGCGATCAGATCGACAATTATTCCAATGGGTCAAAAATATTCGGCAGTTCAAAAAACGTGGAACATTGGAACAAAGAAGAATTGACTTGCTTAATGAGTTCAATTTTGATTGGCATGGAAAAAAGCAGATTAGATTTGAAGATCGCATAAAGCAAATTCAAGAATACAAACGTCAGCACGGGTCCATGCATGTGTCACAATCATGCCGTGGAGTAGATGATGTGGAATATAGTTTAAGTCGTTGGGTCAATGAAATGCGTAGGAAATTCAACGAAAACCGTTTGTCAATGGAGTATATTAATCGATTGAATAAGATTGGCTTCATTTGGAATATCGAAGATGCTCGTTTCGAAAAACGTGTTGCGGCTCTTAAAAGATTTCACAAAACCCATGGTCATTTTGATGTTCCACAAACCGGACATTACAAAAAGCTAGGGAACTGGGTGGCAAGTATCCGTAGTAGAGGAGTAGTGACTCGTAGATATCGACTTTGGTTGGATCAGATTGGCTTCGTTTGGGATGGAGTAAGAGAGAGAAAGAAGAGATCATTAGAGAAAATGACGGAAATCGATATAAAATCCTCGCTTAGAGAAATCCGCATTAAAAACAAAAAGCGCTCTGGTTAGTATGTGAGCTTTTCAGGAATAGGAATATTATTTATGGGGTGTGATAGCGGTAGTTGTCGCCACTTATGCTTCTCTGTTTGAGGATTTGATACAAGCGGTTACCCTGCTTGGTTCACTGTTCTACGGAACGATCCTCGGGATTTTCGTGGTGGCTTTCTACGTGAAATATATCAAATGAAATGCCGTGTTTGTGGCAGCACTACTGGCCGAGGCCTGCGTTATTTACATCCATATAGCCAATGCCAGAGGAGACCCACCAATACTGCTTAATATGAGCTATCTCTGGTACAATGTTGTAGGCTGTGTATTGGTGATATTGTTTGGGTTGGTGATTCAGTTTTTCACTAAGAGGAAGGTGACTGCTTAGGCTATTTATTCCATCTTTCAGGATCTTCACGAGTACCTAATACAGCTGTCTCTGGTCGTAGCGTCCGCTACGACTTATTCATTACTTTCTATTCCCACGCCAGTAGTTCCCACGGTGAACTAGATTCTAAGCACCTCTTTGTTTCCCTACTAGTCTCAGAATATTAGCTAATTCACCTACTCAACCTGCTTAGGAATTGTTAAAAAATAAATTTGTTAATTTCTTCGACTTATTTCATAACAATCTCTTAGCTCTTCTATTTCCAATAATAATCGGGATAATAGCAGTAGGATACATGATAAGACTATAAACTGCTGCAACTATAGCAAATTCTGGCATGGCCAATGACACAACGGCTACATGGATCGCCAATGTTCCATTTTGATTGCCAGATTCTATGGCAATAGACAGCGATTGCTTGAAGTTCAATTTCCCAGCCTTTGCAATAAAATAGCCTACCACCATGGTGGTGATATTGAGTGCCAACGCAATGAGTAACGCACTTTCAAAATAAGTCACAAGATTGCTTCTTTCCTTGATCATGATTCCAACGATCACCAATAACAGGATCAATGCACTAGCTATGCGCACTGGTTTATTCATTCTGAGTGCAAATGAACTTGAATACTTATTGATCAGCATGCCGATAGTGAGCGGAATGGCGACCACTACTACCAGAGACCCTGCTATTTTACCAATAGGTGCATTGATTTGAGAAGAGGCATCTAATATATACTCGGACAGACCGAAGTTGACAATAAGCGGAATCGTAATGATGGTTATGATGCTATTGACAGCAGTCAGTGTGACGGACAAGGCAGTGTCTCCTTTGGCTAGGTGCGTGACCAAATTGGAAGTAGCACCTCCCGGACAAGCTGCTAATATGATCGCACCCATGGCAATGTTGGGATCTACATTAAGGATAGCAATGATGACATAGGCGATGAAGGGGAGTAGTACGATCTGATTTAAGAAGCCTAAGAAAACCGCTTTGGGAAATTTGAGTACCCTCCTAAAGTCTGCGAGTGTCAGAGAAAGTCCCATGCCTGTCATGATGATAAACAGTGCGATTACAAGTATGATCGTCCCGGTATTGTCCATAGGTGTTTTTTGATTGAGGAGCGAAGATATAAAAAAATATGAGATAGCTGTAAACGAAAAAGGCTCACCCTACTAGAGTAGGATAAGCCTTCATTAATTGAGTTGATGATGATTACTTCAAAGAAGCGATCAAAGCTTCATTCATTTTAACATAAGCGGAGTTACCTTGCTCCTTAGCTTTTGCCATTGAGTCATTAGCAGTAGCTATTGCTTCTTTCTTATTTCCCATTTTTGCCAAAATCTTAGCTTTTGTATGTATATTCCAGAACTGATTAGCAGTTTTTTCATCAGCCAGATATAAGTTCATCCACTCCAATGCTTTGTTCAAATCTTTACCATTGTTAAGATAATAAGTTGCAGCAGCAGCGTAATTTCCAGGATTGACTTGTGTGTTTTTCTTGATAGAAGCCATCACAGCCTCATCAAAAGAAACTTTCATAGGAACTTTAACAGATACATCTGCCCAAGTCAATTCGATATTGGCAGAAGTATTGTCTTCGCTGATATCAGTGATGTTGTAAGTCAAAGTCTCAACCATGCTAGTGAGCTTAGTTGCTTTTGCAGTAGTTGCCAAGACCTCTTTAGCTTTGTCATATGCTGCTACATTTCCACCTAAGGATATGTCAGAATACAACATGAATTTCCATTCACTTGCACCAGGCGTAGCGAAGATCAAATATTCACCTGCTGCTATTTTTTGTCCACCAATCTCAGCATCAGTACTAAGTGTCAATTTAGATCCGGAATTAGCTCCAGCTCTCCAAAGCGTACCAAATGGCTGGAGGTAGTCCGCTCCTTCACCAAATATTTTTCTACCTTTCATCTTAGGTCTGAAATAATCGATTTTCACATCCGTTAATCCTACTGTAGAAGATACAGATCCGGCAGAACTAGGAGCAGGTGTTACGATTTGAGCAATAGATAAATTGCTAGCAAAAAGTGCTACAAGGCACAACGATAAAATAGTTTGTAATTTGTTTTTCATTGGGGTTTTAGTTTATGTTTCTTGACAATTACGTAAAACAAAAGTAAAAGTTCTTATTTATACCAAATGAAATCTCACGGATATGCTATCAGGAAAATTTCATCCAGTTTTCATCAAAATGACGATGTTGTTTTGATTGCTAAATGATTGCTTGGAAAGCTCATTTGCGCACTTAGATGGGAAGCTCACCAAAGGAAGAATCGTAGCAACTGGAGCATATTCCTATTTGGAAAAAGGATGTCATGCCTATAACCACAAGCGAACGAATCGTACCATACCAATGTTTGAAAATGGAGGGATGGCGTATGTGTATTTATGTTATGGTGTACATTCATTGTTCAATATAGTGACCAATAAAGAGGGACTGGCCGATGCGGTTTTGATTCGTGCCATAGAACCTGTTGACGGTGTTGAAGAGATGCTTTTGAGAAGACCTGTTAGCAAGTTGAGTGAACTAGGTTCCGGGCCTGGAAAGTTGACCAAGGCATTGAAAATAACGTTGGGTCACAATATGACGGACTTAAATGAGCATGTGATATGGCTTGAAGATGGTATGTCAGCGGAGGAAGGTCAGATTGTGGCTACTACAAGAATCGGTATAGATTATCCCCAAGAGGATGCACTGCTTCCGTGGAGGTTTTATATTAAAGAAAATTCCTGCATAAGCAAAAAGTAGCGAATGGCAGGATGTTTGGCTTTTTTCAATATTTTTGCACACATATTCGATATTGAAAAATGAGGAGACAATTTATATTTATTCTTTTTAGTTTGTTGGCTTGGACTGCGCATAGTCAATATAATTTTGACTTGGTAAATTCTGTGAATGATGAACAGTGTCCTGTGATCACTCCAGATGGTGAGACTTTATTCTTTACCCGAGCCAACCATGACGACAATGTAGGAGGAGCAGCTGACAAAGGCGATATTTGGTACAGTACTTTGAGTGGAAATCAATGGGGCACACCCTTTCATGCCGGAACTAATATTAACAATGAGCAATGGAATGGTGTTTTGGGTTTTTCGAATAAAGGAAATACTATGATTTTGCACCATCACTATCAGGATGGCAAACAAGGGCTTTCTGTTTCACAAAAGAATAACAAGGAATGGTCAAAGCCGACTGTACTGAAAATCCCTTATTTTATTAACCGATCTAAAGTTCAGAGTGGAAGTATTTCCAATGATGGAAAGACCATTGTATTATCGATTGAATCCTACAATACCAAAGGTGGTGAGGATATATATGTATTGTCAAAAAAAGCTGATGGATCATGGAGTGATCCAAAAAACCTTGGCAATGTGATCAATACCAAATTGCAAGAATTGACTCCCTATTTGGCAGCAGACAATAAAACGCTCTTTTTTGCTTCGAATGGTCACCCCAATAGTGCAGGAAGTTTTGATATTTATCGATCTGTGAGGCAGGATGATACCTGGATCAGTTGGTCTGCACCAGAAAATCTTGGCACTTCTGTAAATAGTGAAGGCAGAGAATCATCCTATCAATATTTGGCGGACACTAAGATAGCCATATATGTAAGCACACTGGATAGTGATGGCTACGGAGATTTCAAATCTATCTATCAACATGAAAATATTCAAGAACCAATTGCAGTAGCTTTGGACACTTTGATTGCTTCTAACACGGAAGTAGCAGCTCCTCTTATTAGTAGAGATAGTTTGCCAGCAGATTCGTCTGATGGGTTTTATTTTACCGGAACTATAACAGATGCAAACCTTGGTAGAAAATTGGATGGTCATATTTTATTAACCGCTTTACAAGGAGGACTGCAAACGTCTCATGAAGTGAAGAATGGTCAATTTAATATACCCCTTTCCCTTGGCGACTACCATCTAGGAGTAGAGGCCAAAGGGTATTTGGGTAAGTTCTTAACCATTAGAGTAGATACTATTGTTACACGTCATCAAATAAACTTATCCCCAATCATAGTGGGTGAGACAGTAAATCTAAAAAGTGTATTGTTCGGGAGGGGCACGGATGAACTTTCAACATCATCTTATGATGAGTTGAATACGGTTGTTAATATGATGAAGGGAAACCCCAGTATGGAAATACTTCTAGGTGGTCATACAGATAACCAAGGCAGTAGCAAACTAAATTACTCGCTATCAGAAAAGAGGGTAGTCGCTGTCAAGAAATACCTACAGTCTAAAGGAATTTCTGGGAGGCGAATTGAAGGCAAGGGGTATGGAGGCTCCAGACCAATCGCTTCAAATAAAAATGAAGAGACACGCAAACTCAATCGCAGGGTAGAGTTTACAGTGATGAAAGAATGACAGCACATCAGAGTTTGATTAATAGTAGTCAATAGGGTGATTTAGTTTGAATGTGGATATAGATATTGATAAAAAAGACTTGAATGACGCATAATGTAATTGAATCAAATAAAGAATCTACTACATGGGATAGGAACTCTTCGGGCGTTGCCCTGCTTATGACGAAGGATGAAAGGACAAGAGATAGAGGTCAATAATCTTAAGTAGCGCGTCATTCAGAAGCTACTTGTAGTTGAAGAATCTCGGGATATTAATTGATGAAAATTTTCACTATCTGCTGATTGAGGAAATCGGTGATATTCAAAGTTAAATTTTACTTAACTGAAAATATTACTCACCTTACTACAGAAAGTGGAGGATAATTGCACCAAGAATGACGGAACCATACCAACTCATCCACAGACCAGCTTGGGGATAGTTCTGATTGTTTAAAAATCTATAAAATAATTGAGAGATCACCCAAGAAACAATTAGCTGTAAGAATGCAGACATCAAACTCATTCGATAATTGAAACTGGTGAGAAATAACTGAGCGATAAAGGATACAATGAACAATCCCGAAATCACATAAATTAGTTTGTCTCTAGACTCCATAGTTTGTTTTTATAGTTGGTTAAATATCTTTCACTGCCGTACATGTGATCTTGATCTTGCCACCAAACGGAAGTGCTTCAGCCTGATAGATAGTTCGCGCAGGACGTTTTCCTTGCGGAAACAAGTCCATGTACATTTGATTGACTTGTGGCAGCTCTTTGAGATCGTCAAATGCAATATCTCCTCTTGAAAAACCCGCATGACCAATTGGACTGGACCAATTTGGGAGTCCTGTTCCTTCGGTGATGTGTTTTTTGGCAGCCATCTGATTTGCTTATTTCTTTTTACTCTTCATATTTTGGATTTTGTCACCTCTGCGTTGAGGTTTTTTGTGCTTCTTTTCCAATTTTTTGCGATAGGATCCTCCTTGGTTTTCTAAGAGGTTCTTTTCCTTCTTCTCATGAAAACTTGGACCTGCTTCTTCCTTTTTAGAATTGCGGTAATGGTTGTTTTCTTTAATTCTTTCTCGTTCCTCAGGAATGAGCTGATCAATCACCTCTACTTGCTCTGGCATTTCGACCGAAGGGATTTTATAGTCCATCAGCACTTCAATTTCTTCCTTGTGAATTTGCTCCTTCTCTGTATAGAAAAGCATGGACTTGCCTTGTTGCTCTGCTCTACCCGTTCTTCCTATTCTGTGCATATAGTTCTCCGGATAGTTGGGGGCATCAAAATTGATCACATGTGAGATTCGGTCTAAGTCCAATCCACGGGCAATGACATCCGTAGCAATGAGTATGCGTTTCATTCCTTCTTCAAATTCCTGAACAGATCTGATTCTGTAATTTTGAGATTTGTTGGAATGAATGATGCAAACATCTGCTCCATACGGCTCTTCCAATTCTTCAAATAGCCTGTCTGCAATCTTCTTGCTAGATACAAAGACCAGTACCTTACTAAACTCGTTCTGGTCAGAGAGTAAATGAGTTAGCAAGTTGGCTTTGGTATAGAAGTTCTTGACGGCATAGCACTGTTGGGAAATATTGTCCAATGGTGTACCACTTACAGCGATCGATATTTTAGCAGGGAAATCAAAAAAATCATTGATCAGGTCATCGACATCATCCGTCATTGTAGCAGAAAACATGATATTCTGTCTGCGCTCAGGGAGTAATTCGAAGATGTTGGTCAACTGCGCCCGAAACCCCAAATCCAACATAACATCTACTTCATCTATTACCAGTTTACCAATAGCTTTGAGTTGTAATGATCTACTGACGACCAAGTCATACAATCTGCCAGGTGTAGCCACTAAGATGTCTATGCCTTGTGCGATTGACTGTTTTTGTACACTGATATTGGATTCTCCATATACACCTAGTACACGTATATTGATGTATTTGGCGAATGTTTCGATATTCTCAACTACCTGATCTACCAACTCCCTAGTTGGGACGAGCACCAAAACTCTTGGATTGACCTGTTTTGAGAATTTGAGATCTTGCAAAATAGGAAGCATGTATGCCAATGTCTTTCCAGTACCAGTTTGTGCGATACCGACTACATCTTTCCCAGATAAGATGACTGGGAAAGCTTCTTTCTGTATTGCTGTTGGGCTGTCAAATCCTAAATCTACAATTGCATTGCGCAACTGTTTTGACAGTCTTAAGTCATCAAATGAAGTCATAGGTAGTATTTGATACGAAAATAACTATAATGCTCAGTTAGAAATTAATTTGATAAAGACGATTCAAAACTTAAATTTATTACTTTTAGTATAACCACATAAAACACACAATACCTTTCAGTGTGTATAGTTTCGCCTAACCGCAAAGGTCGCAAAGTATTACGCAAAGGTCACTATGATTTCTTAGCGTTCTTTGCATTTTCTTAGCGATCCTTGCGGTAAAAAAAATCAAATTAGGATAAAACGACTTAAATATTTACTGCAACACCAATGTCACAAATGCAAAGACGCTATTGCGGATTCATAATCGAATTGCAAATCTTGGTGTAGGGTTGCGATTTTTTTCTTGATAGTTTCCACCTCTCGATTGTGTAAATTGGTCAATACGGTACTCTTTTTGATAGAAGGTGTGAAGTCCTTTAATTTTTGGCAGAAATAGATGAGTAATTCAATTTCGGTCTCTTTGATTTTGGAATACCGAATATAGGTTTTGATTCTGCGGAGTATTTTTCTTGTACTCTTTTTGATAAAGTAGTAAGTGCTTGAATTAATCAATTCGAATTGCTCGTCCACTTCTCTTTTGATACTATTGATGTAGCCTTGTTCATCATCAGACTCATAAACCAAGTAAGTAAGCAGCTCTTTATTCTCCTTTTTGAATTTTGATAATTGGAGACATATATCGAGTAATTCTTTGTGCGAACGATCACCTAGTTCGGTTTTGAGTTCTTTGACAGTGATGGTTTTCATACTTGCAAGTATAACATTTTCATCCGATTGATATCAATGGGCTCGCTGTTAGAAAGAAAATATGGCAACTGCCAGGTCTGTGTTCTTATTGCTTGAGCGCTCATAGTTTTATCCCAAGGGGGGTACACCCTAAAACCTCTTTTTCCTTCTTTTGTTCCGGTAGAGAAAATCCCTTTTTCTAATAGCACGGACTTTGGAAATACAAACTGTCCCAAATTATGACCTGCTTGTGCATTGATAAGCACTAAGTCAATGTGGTCTTCACAATCATAGGGCTGGATAGGGCCGTTGGATATTCTTTTCCACAATGTGACAAATTGCCCAATTTTGGTCGGTGTTATCTTGGCACTCCTATAGACTACTTTGAGTTGATTGATTTCAAATCTGCATGCATCGTATGCCTGACTCTCTTTCTCTGGTTCTGGTTCTGTGACTTGAAATGAATTAACATCAAAGATTCGCTGTTTCAGTTCCTGAAAACTATCAATTACTATATTAGACGGCTCTTCTCTTTTCATTTGAACCGAAGCTAATGTATTTCTATTTCTAAACCTTGCTTGATGCCGCTTCTGATTTCAATTTAAGAAGCTTGTGGATGAATTTGGTGTCAAGTATATTATTGTGAACAGGAGCCAACTGAAGCTTCCATTCATCACTGACTAATAATAGGCTATTGGTGCTTTGAGTGATGTCTAGTGTAGAATAGGGAAGTGCCAATGACCAATTATCAAGTCTGACTCGAAACATCAATAGAATACCTTTTGGTCTTAACTCAATGTTGGTATATGGAGGCGTATTTTGTTCTTTCAGTAGTTTTTGTATTTCTTGGTTGGCGTCATTTACCAGCAATCTTTGAGAACCTATTCCTCCCATTTTCATGCTTTTAATAAAACCCATTGGTTCACCGATCAAATTATTGATGACTTTTGTGGTTTCTTTTGACGAATAAGAAGTTTGGAACAACATATGTTTTGCTAATTAATATCCATTGCCGTTTAGTTAAGGTCATTCTGAATTCATTTCAGAATCTACTGGGGTTCAGGGTCTAGAATCAGATTCTGAAACAAGTTCAGAATGACGATGGTGATCAGCTAAATCCTTAACTAAACGACATTGAATTAATACCTTTCAAAAACCAATAGAATCAATCTAATATTTCATTTAAGCTGTTAAGAATACGTTCTTTGATCATATTGATCATCCTCTTATTCGAGTCATTTTTAATTTTTGCGTATTGATCATACTCTTCTTCTGTAAAGTGACCAATAATAAATCCTTTCAACTCACTCCTAAACTGAATATCTTTTTGAAAAGCATGTTCTACAAATTCAACTCTTTTAAGAGCAGACAATTCGGCAAAAGAACATTTTTTGGATAAAAGATATTGCTTAAAATGAGAGATGAGCAATGTATGCTGCATTTTGATGATGGGACGAAGTGTAGCATTTTGAAATTGCTCCTCTGGACTCATAGCATCGGTGATTCTCAATGATGGAATGTTTGGTCTTACTTTTACTTCAATCATACGGTATTACCTCATCTGTTACTTTTCCCCATAATTTTTCATGATTGAGCTTATATGATCCCAAATATGTCTTTTTCCAGCTATTTGGTGGAATCAGGGAAAGAAAGGATTCTGCATTATTACTGCCCTGATAAAGGTGGTAAACTTCACCCACCAATGGCTCAAAACTCATCTTGGCCTTGTATAGCAGTTCATTGATATTGTACTCATCGATTAATCGCTGATAATCCTTTTTGATTAACTCGACTTTGTTATTGAATGTATGGTTAAAGCTCGTGATACTTTGCGTTTTCCAAGCAGATACACCTGAAGGACTGATACTTGGTGCACCTATATTGGTTCCGTATGGCAAGATATTGGAATTGTAAGATTGTGACTCTTGGTCAAAAGCGACATTGTCAGGTCGCTCTTTTACTTTGAAATTGGGTACTTCGTTCAATCGAGCATATGGTATCTTTTGAAACTTCGTTACAGACGAATATTGATTTAACCCAGTCACGCAGACATCATTTACCAGCTCCAGATCTAACTGTCCATCTAAATCTATCGTCTCTTCATCAATAAGTATATGTTGAATCTCTCCAACGATAAGTCGGGTATTATTTTCTTTAATCTCAATATCCTCCTTCAACTGTAATCCAAACTTGACTTTACTTTCCTTTACGAAGGGAGCCGAAAAACCAGCAATTCGTTCATCTGCCAAATTGCATGCTTCGAATTCTGAGACTTCTTTCGGGAATTTTGCAGAAGTATAATGCGCCTTTTTTAGAAATGATTTATGAATATGGTTAATGGTGTAGTGACCTGTGCTTTTGATATTTTCATAAGTGTCTCTTTCCACTGTGAGCGGTCGTATGATAAATCCAACCAGAGGAGGATTTGAACCAATGTGTACCAAAGAATTAAAAATAGCGAGATTAGTTGAACCATTGTTGTCCTCTGACCCGATAAGATGAACCCCTTTATATCCAGAAATAGAATTTATAAACTTAAGCCGATAGGCATTTTCCCAATCTAGTATATCCTTCAAATCTATCTTCATGCTAATAATATAGTTATTGATAAAGTAGACTAACAAGTCGAGTGTGAAAAATGTTTTTGCTATTTACCATAAGACATCTATAATCGTTATCTTTATCAGTAAAGACGAAAACAATTAAAATGAAAAGGGGAATAGATAAAGAATTGATCAGTCACTTATTGTTATTAGAGACAAATCAACAAGAAGCTGTACTCGACTATATAAAAAACTTATTGACAAGTGAGGAAATGAATCGCAGGGCTGAAGCATCAGAACAAGCCATAGCAGCAGGGAAAGTAAAAACTTTTGATCAATTTAACGCAGATTTTGAAAATTGGAAAGCACAGAAAAGGGCAAGTTTGAAGTAATAATAACTGACCCTGGAGACTCTTGTTTTTACGAAGTTCTAGAATATTTATACGATAATTACCCTATCGATAGAGCAGAAGAAATAGCGAATGAACTAAGGGATACAACCAAGGAATTAAATTACCAACCAGAAAGAGGGACACCAGAACCTCAATTAGCACATCGTAGCAAAGGATATCGATATGTTTTGTATAAACGTACTGCAAGAGTTGAAATAAAAGTGATTTATTACATAGACGCTTCTTCAGAAGTTGTTTATGTAACAGATTTTTTCCCAACTGAAAAAGATAATGCACAGATAGCCAAGCGAAATGTGTAAAGGGAAAAGGAATCTGACTCGTTCCTCCCTTTGGTTTATTTTGATTCCGTCTGACGACTTTACCAAAAGCAGGAAATATGGTGTATCTGCTGTACTCTGTCGGTTCTGAGTTCCATAAAAATGCAAATGCCCACCTTAAATCTCTTCACAAATAAAAGCATATAGTGATCATTTACGATCAATAATGCACTCCCAAAAAAGGAGCGCATTTAATGGTGTCACACTATCCTTTTATTTGTTCCACTATTCACCAACCCTGCCTAAAGGCGGCAGGCAAGCGCACAAAAGTCCTTGTTCTGGCTGGCTGGACGTTCCACTTGCAGGCGAGTCGCCAAGAGTTGTGGTTAATAGCTAATTTTATCAGAATCATTTAAGGACAGCAAAAGCATATCTTCCGCATAGTGCCTGCCACTAGCTTCTTTAAAAACAAGTTCTTACTCAACCTTCTCCTTTGGATCACTTACACTTCCCTTTGGCGCAGCTAGCTTGAAGAGCCTGTCCACAGTGAGCCCTTGCACAACAATGGAGAACAGCACCACGCAGTAGGTCATCGTAATAATGATATCTACCACTTGATGATCTATAGACGTTCCTTTGTACAGTGATAGTGCCAGTGCTACAGAAATCCCTCCCCTTAGACCACTCCACGTTAGTATCCGGATCGTGTATTTTGGGAAGTGACGCTTAATACGCATGATCGAAATAGGAATAGAAACCCCTAAGAATCTTGCCATCAGCACTACAACAATAGCAATAGCCGCACCGTAAAAGTAATCGGTCTCATATTTTATAACAATGATCTGAAGTCCAATCAGTATGAATAAGATGGCATTCATGGCCTCATCCATCAAGTGCCAAAATTTATAAACATATTCTCCGGCAGCATCTTCTTCTTCCTTCTTTCTCCCTTTTCTTCCCACAAAGAGTCCCATTACTACCATTGCCAAAGGTCCAGACACATGCAAGGTCTCTGCAATACTTGCTCCTCCTAACACCATCGATAGGGTGACCAATACTTCTATTTCTGTATGGTTGTTATCAATAATTTTCAAAAGGTACAGCCCGATGTATCCTAAGAGTGCTCCAAGAGCCACTCCACCGATGACCTCAATACCAAAAAGCTGGAGTACCGTGATGACATGAAAATTCTCTACGCCAGTAGCAGCTACTCCAAGAATAGATAAAAATACAACTACACCAATTCCATCATTGAAGAGTGATTCCCCAGCAATTTGAGATTCCAAATTTTCTGATACGACCGTCTTTTTGATCATCGCCAATACGGCAATCGGATCAGTAGGGGAGATCAAGGCACCAAATAGCAAACAGTATATATAGTCGATCGGTAAACCGAGAAAAGGCAGTGCAAAGAACATCGCTGTACCCACCACAAAAGTAGAGATCATGACTCCAACAGTAGCCAATATCAATATGGGCCATTTTTCTTCTCCTAATTTATTGAGGTTGACATCCAGTGCTCCGGCAAAAAGCAAGAAACTCAGCATCACCTGAAAAAGCACCTTGGAAAAATCGTACTCAGTCATCAGGTTTTTAGCCAATTCATTCAGTGTACTAAACACCCATTCTCCTAAAATAATGAACAACGACAGCCCGAGTGCCAACAACATCAAACCAATAGTAGAAGGTAGTTTGAGATATTTCACATTGATCAATGTGAAAAATGCCGCCATAAAAATGAGCAACGTGATAAAGTCCAATACTTCCATGAATAATAGGTTGAGTGATTAATAATAGGTTTCGCACATAAGATATAAAACTTAATCTCTCTAAAAAAAAATAACTAAATAAAAAGGGGGATATCAATAAAATAAGTCATAAAATTGAGAATAATTAGAGAGGTGAGTTACTGCTAATAGCAGAAAAGCATATATATCAAAAAGCGCAAGCAATGGATGAATTGAGGAAGCTTAGCACCAAGGAACGGGCTTTGACTATAAATCTTGATAAAAATATTTACGGTTCATTTGCAGAAATTGGAGCAGGGCAGGAAGTTGCAGCCAATTTTTTCAAAGTGGGTGGAGCATCGGGGACAATAGCGAAAACCATGTCGGCCTATGATATGGACTTCAGCGATGCAATTTATGGTAAGCATGATCGATATGTATGTGAACCACGACTCAAGACCATGCTCGATCAGGAATATGGACTATTGGGTGAGCGGCTTTTTAAGAGAGCTCCGCATACTAAATTTTTTGCTTTTGCAAATACAGTAGAGTCGCTTAACTATGAAAAAACCAACAGACCACACGGTTGGATTGGATGTAAATTTCAATTGCGCCCCAACACAGAACCGAATAGATGTATTATACATGTGAAAATGCATGACTATGATGGCATCCATCAACAAACTGCTTTGGGTATTGTCGGAGTCAATCTGCTTTATGCTTGCATGTTTATCAGTGATCCTGAAGTATTTCTCAATGCGCTGACGGATGATCTGTCATCTGGAAGGATAGAGATCGATATGTTCAAATTAGTTGGTCCCGATTTCGAGCACGTGGACAATCGCCTGATGAGTTTGAAACTTGTGAAAAATGGACTGACTCGTGCGGCTATTTTTGGCCCTGATGGAAGTGTACATCAGCCTTCGGAGATGCTCTATAAAAAGAATGTACTTATTCTGCGTGGTAGATTTAGACCAGTCACCCATGTCAATGTTGACATGCTACTTGCTGCCAGGAGACAGTTCAAACATGAGGAAGATGTGGAGAAGCAGCGTATCGTAGTGCTGTCAGAATTGACACTCACTGACCTCAGCTCAGATGGAGAGATCGATGAACAGGATTTTCTGAATCGAGTAGATATTATTTGTTCTCTCGGACAGAATGTGATGATTTCCAACTATCCAGAATATTATAAATTGGTGGAATACCTTTCAAAATACACCAAAGGATACAAATTGGGTATTATTTTGGGTATTTACAACCTGACTCGGGTACTAGATGAAAAGTACTATACCAATGTCAAAGGAGGTTTATTAGGTGCAGTAGGCAATTTGTTTGGTGACAATGTTAAATTGTATGTATATCCATCTAAACGTGCAGGGGAAGAGGCACTTTACACCTTGGATGATTTGGAGCTGCCTGAGAAAGTAAAACCATTGTTAGAATACCTCAAGATAAATGGAAAACTCATGCAGATAGAGGGTGCCAATATCGACAACCTTAAGATAATTTCTGATGATGTGCTGGAGATGATCAGAGCTGGAGAAGATGGCTGGGAAAAGTATGTCCCTAAGAAAGTCGCGGCTGCAATCAAAGAAAATTGCCTGTTTGATTATCCTCGTTTACCAGAGAAAGCATTGAAATAGACTATTTGCAATCCTCTAGTTTCAATTCCAATTGTTCTATTTGAGTTGTCATCTTAGTGATCTTTTGATCAGAATTACTTTGAGCATTAAAGGCATAAAGCAAAAAGAGCAATGAAATGACTGTAGCTAAGGCTAAAACGATAGCTTGTTTTTTGGCACGATTAACAAGCTTCGCATCATAAGCTCTTTTATCAGAAAGGAATTCAGATTTTATTTTTTTAAACTTATCCAGGCTTTTGGGATCAGGATTAATTAATTTTTCTAATTCTAAGAACATAAGCAATCGTTTAGTTAACTAGGCCAACTCCCTCAAATCCACTGGAACTACCCTGGAAACTCCCTGCTCAATCATGGTGATACCATAGATGACATCGGTGCTTGCCATCGTGCGCTTATTGTGGGTCACAATGATGAATTGGGAATCAGTAGAGAACTTCTTAATGATGCTGTTGAACTTATCAATATTCGCATCATCGAGTGGCGCATCTACTTCATCAAAAATACAAAATGGTGCTGGCTTCAATAGATAGATGGCAAATAGAAGTGATATGGCAGTTAGTGTCTTTTCCCCACCTGATAGCTGATTGATGGTCAAAGGCCGCTTGCCTTTTGGCTTGGCCATGATCTCTATCTTGGACTCCAGAGGATTGTCTGGATCTACCAATTTCAGGTCACAGTCATCTTCTTCGGTGAATAACGAACGAAACACTTTGATGAAATTCTCCTTGATCTTGTCGTACGCCTCTATAAATGTTTCTTTGGCTACACCATCTATCTCTTCAATGGTGGAGAGCAGTGAATCCTTGGCTTTGAATAAATCTTCTCTTTGAACTACGATGAAGTCATTTCGCTCTTTGATCTCATTGTAAGCTTCCATTGCCATCGGATTGATTGGCCCTATTTGCTCAATTTTATGTTTGAGTTTGGCGACATTTTCAGCGAGTTCTGATTCGTTGACTTCTGGCTCGGAAGAATTCTCAATATTTTTGTCTTCCAGCACCAATTGATCCAAATCAACATTAAATTCAACAGACAAGCGCTCTTTGACAGAGGTAAGTTCCAACTTGGTATCATTGAGCGTGTTTTGCAGTTCCATCAAAAGGGCATCGATATGCTCGCGATTTCGCTGGATTTCACGAATGTCCTTTTCTAACTCTTCGATGTCTCCTCGACCACTATAATATGTCTTCTCGGCTTCAACTACTCCAGCTTCAATGGCCTCCTTCTCTTCATACATGTTGATCAACGTATCATCGCTGGAATCCGATTTTTCTATGAGTGTCTTGATTTCACCCTCATTGTTGGTGAGCTCTACTTGATTTTTCTCAATTCTCAATTTACTTGAGTTCAAGGCCTCTTGCTTATAAGCTATTTCTTTGACCAATCCATCGACTTTGTTCTCATGCTGATGAAATAAGATATTCTTCTCATTATAGACCGTTGATTTTTGATTGAGTACCTCATTTTCCTTTGTCAATTGCTCTTTTAGCAACACCAGTTTTTCTTCACTCTTGAGTAAAACGGCATGTTCAGCTTCCGCTTTAGGTTTGTGTGCTTCGATCTCTTCTGATAACTGCCCAATTTGAAGTGTGATGTCCTCTCGCTTGATTCCAGCGGTATTGATCATCTCACTGAACTGCTCTTTTTTTGTTTTTACAGAGATATATTCTTCGTTGATTAAGTTGATCTCCGTTTGCAGTTCATCGATTGCAGATGACTTTGTAGACGTTTTTAGTGTTTCATGTTCCTCTTTCTTGTCATCCAGACTTTGCTGTGACTTGGTAAGCTTCTTATTGAGGTCTTTTATTTCTTTCTCAAGTTTCTCTAGGTTTTTAGCACGGCCGATTTTCTTTCCTTCAAAGAGCCCCACAGATCCACCGGAGATACTGTACTGTTTTTTTATCACCTTGCCACTCTTAGTGATGAATATGCCCTCAGCATCATCAGGAATGTTTTGATCGGATTCACAGATGTACACATTGTCGAGTATGTGGCTCATGAGCTTCTTGTAACGCTCATCATATTCAATGATTTCGGTAGCAGGAAATGCATTTTCATACATTTTGGATGTAATGGGTGTGTATTTGCCTAGGGCATCCAGCACAAAGAAATGGGCTTTTCCCTTACTCGAGTCGCTCAATATATTGACTGCCTGATATGCCTCTTCTTCTGTATTGACAATGTAGTAATTGAGATAGCTTTCGAGAAAATTTTCTATGGCAATGCGGTATTCGGCAGGACAAGTGAGCACATCGGTCAGTAAGGGAGCATCCTTTTTCCAATCAGTTTGTTTTTTTAAGAACTTGATGGCCTCTGGAAACCCTTCCAAATTTTCCACCAGAGACTTCGTCAGATTGAATTCATTCTGACGTGCATCGATCTTCCTATTGAGCTGCGCCACCTCCTCTTTGATCACATTGATCGTGTTCTCAGTAGATTCGATTCGGTTTTTTGTTGTTTCTTCTTCTTCTTTAAGTTGTTTGAGCGTTTTGTTCTTTACTGATAGTTCCTCTTCTAGCAACTTGGTGCGGCTTTCGAACTCAACTAGATTGGTAGTTTTTTCACTCGAATCAGAAGCGGTTTTTTCGAGTTCTTGCTTCAATGATGAGCGTTGAATCTCTTTTATCTCAACTTCCTTGTTGAGTTGATAGGTCTCTTGTTGTTTACTTTGGTAAAAGTCGTTGAGCGAATCTGTTTCGTTTTTGACATGCTCCCAGGTGACTTTTTGCGCTTCGTATGCTTCCTTCAGACCTGTGAGTTCATGCTCACTTTCTAGTAGTAGCTTTTCAGCGGATGATTTTTCCTGTTCCAAACCCTGAATGCTAAACCCAGCCCGTTCACTGCTTTGTCTGTCTTGGTCTATCTGATCTCTAAGTCTTTCGGACTTATCATTTAGATATTTGAGACGCTCGTTTTTGATTTTTTTATCGCTTTCGTATTGTCGGATATTGTTGACATGTTCATTGAGGGATTTCTGACGTGTAGCCAGTGTTTTTTCTTTGGTGACGAGTTCTTTTTTATCTTTTTCTATTTTTGCTTCCTTTTCAGTGATCTGCTTGGTGATACTCAGTTTACTATCGTTTTCTGCTTCTATCTGCTTTGTGATTGTTTGGAATGTCTGCGTTTGTTTGCGAATGGACAGCTTAGCCAGCAAAATACTATTTGACTGATATTCTTCTTTGATTTTGTAATACTTCTCAGTCTGTTTGGCTTGACGCTCCAGCGACTTCATGTTCTTCTCTATCTCAAAAAGAAGGTCTTCCACGCGTTCAAGGTCAGTATCGGTGTCCTCAAGTTTTTTAAGTGTTTCCTTCTTTCTTTTTTTGAATTTGGAAATACCTGCAGCTTCTTCAAACAAACCTCTTCTTGAGTTGTCCTTGTCATTGAGCAGATCATCGACCATTTTTAACTCGATAATAGCGTAGCTGTTGGACGCAATACCTGTATCTAAGAAAAGATTGGTAATGTCTTTGAGCCTACAAGCTACTCCATTGAGTAAGTATTCACTATCCCCAGACCTGTAGTATTTCCTTGTAATGGTGACCTGGGAGTACTCGGTTGGAAGAAGGTTCTTGGTGTTGTCGAAGGTCAGTGAAACTTCTGCCATCTGGGTTGGCTTGCGTTTTTTTGTTCCATTGAAGATGATATTCTCCATTTTATCGGATCTAAGTGCCTTGGTCTTTTGCTCTCCCAGCACCCACCTGATGGCATCTACTACATTGGATTTACCGCATCCATTTGGTCCTACAATCCCCGTGATGCCCTCATCAAAGTTGATGGTGACTTTATCTCCAAAACTCTTAAACCCTTTTACTTCTAGCTTTGATAGTTGCATATTTTGAGAAACCGTATTGACCTAAAATCGTGTTACCTGCATTAAGAATACAGGGCAACAAATATAATGTTTCAGGGTAATTATGCAAGAGATAAGAGGCGTTGAATCTGCTGATATACATATCAAATGTTAATCAGAGTTCTATACCTAGAAAAAGGTGCTGTATGTCATTGCGAGACCGGAGTTTTAAAAAACCAGCGTAGGGGAATGACAGTATGTTTATCATTACACAGCAATAAGTCATCGCACATAGGGATTTAACCATAAAGAAAAGACTCGAATATTGTTGAGGTAAAGATTCCTTCGTTGCTCTACGGAATGACTTCGTAGTGAAGATCGCAATCACTATTGAGAAATCTGTTCTAAATCAGAGTTTAAAAAACCGGTGTAGGACAGTGGGCACTAATCTGTCAATGGTAGGAACGAAGCGATCTCTTAGTTATCTTCCTAAACCCAGGGATCACTTCAGTCGTACCCTGCCTTTGCCGTCCAGACAGGCTCCTTCGTGATGACAATTATCATCACTCATACCTCAGCGTATCAGCCGGGTTGGTATAGGCGATTTTCATCACTACTGCACTTACACTGGCTATAGCCACTAGGAATAGGATCGTAGCAGCGATTATAAATGGCATAAATCCAATGTTTACTTTATATGGGAATTCATTAAGCCATTCTTGCGTCAATAAATATCCTGCAGGAATGCCGATCACCAAGGCGATACTTATAAGTCTTGTAAATTGACCCAGTATCATCTGGATGATCTCTTGAGAACTTGCACCCATAATCTTTCTGATACCAACTTCTTTGATCTTCTGATTGAGCATGGCAATCGCCATACCTAATAAGCCAAGACAAGCCAAAAAGAGTGCTATGGCCGCAAATGCAGAGAAAACATTAAGAGTGCGCGATTCAGCGCCATAGAGTTCAGCTAATTGTTGATCTAAGAAGCAATATTCAAACTGTAGGTCTTCCTCATGCTGCTCATATATTTTCTTCATTGCAGACAATGTTTGTTGAAACTGCTGACCTTCCAACTTCACAATCAGATGATTGATGCCTTCTGGATCTATCCGAATGATGAGTGGCTGGATGGGCTCATGCAATGATCGGTAATGGAAGTCTTTCACCACGCCTACTATTTCACCATTGAAAGTATTCCAAGTTGTTTTCCAGACCAATTCCTCTCCAATAGGGTTAGTTAGGTTCAGCTGTTTGGCGAAAGTTTCATTGACTATGAAGCTAATTCCTTTGATGTCAGATTCATGTGACTTGTCAAAATCACGTCCAGATAACATTTCGAAATTAAGCACTTTAGCTGCATTAAAGTCAATAGATAGTTCGGAGGCATCTACAGCCTGATCAGGAATATTTTTAAGATAGATTGGGTTTTGATCAAACTGTTCACCTGGTAGATTGGAGATTGCCGATGTGCTCAGTACCCCTGGTATAGTCGCCAACTGATCTTGAAGTGTTTTGAGCTTATTAACATCTACGCTACCCAATGCCACGTCATGATGCATCTTGATTGAAACTACAGCTTCTTGATCGAATCCAAGTTCTTTGGACTTCATAAAATCTATCTGCTTCAATATGATCAAACTGCCAGTAATCAATATGGCAGAAACCACAAACTGCATAATCACTAATATACTCCTTAATCTATTTCCTTGACTTGAATTAGAGAATTGTCCCTTGAGCACTGCTGACGGTTCAAAGGCTGAAAGTGTAAAAGCAGGGTAGAACCCAGCCAAAAAAGCGATCGCCAAACATATCAATATTGACATAGTCAAAAAATCCGTATTTAGAATATCACTAACTAGAAATATCTTATGAGTGATCGCACTAAAGGCTTCTAATAGAAGCAGCGATAAACAAAACGCTAATATCAGTGCTACGATGCTGAATAATAATGACTCGGTATAGAATTGGATTTTCAACCCTCTAGGTATAGCACCAAGTGTTTTGCGAATGCCGACCTCCTTGGCACGCTCTAGTGACTTAGCTGTTGTGAGGTTGACATAATTGATCACTACGATAAGCAATAAGAAGACGAATGTGCCAGCAAGAATGTATACATAAAGTACGTTTCCATTGTTTTCTAATTCCCACCTTAGACGAGAGTTGAGATGAATGTCAGCAATTGGTTGCAATTCGAATCCAATGGTTCCTTCTCGGAGACTTTCTGTGTTTTTTTCACTCCAATCCACATAAGGCAATACAAATTCTGGTATTTTAGCTTCCAATGATCTGTGATTTGTCCCAGCTTTTGTTTTAATATAATTAAAGTGCCCAAAATCTTCCCATTTGAACCAAGGATTATCAGGATTGATTGTTTTCAACGAAACATAGGAGAGCAGCGATTGAAAGTGAAAGTGTGAGTTCTTGGGCATTCCTTTAACAACAGCATTAACGGTTATTGGCATTTCATCCACGATAAGTTCCTGACCTAATGGGTCATCATCTCCAAAGATTTTTTTTGCCAATTCATCGGTGATCACAAACCCCCATGGCTTTCTAAGCGCATCTTTATCACCAGAAAGTACTTCAAGGTCAAATACTTCAAAGAAAGTAGAGTCTGCAAAGTAGAAGTCTGGTTCTTCGAATAGCAGATCCTTCTTAACATATTCTACTTTCATAGATTGTTTGTTGAGCCCTGGACCATACCAAGGGGATATACTGGTTGCGGCTTCTACTTCAGGCATGTCCTGTGCCATTGCCAATGCCATTGGGTGAGGAGTTCTTGTCTGGGGGTTGTCGTTCATCCAAGCCACTCTATATATGCGATCATAGTCTTTTATCGACCGATCATAAGAGAGCTCATCTGAGATAAAAAGATAAATCAGTATGCAACAGGAAAAACCTACGGTAAGTCCGAATAAGTTAATAGCTGAGAATACCTTGTTTTTAGCGAGTGTTCGACTGAAGATTTTTAAGAAGTTAGGGACCATGGTGTACATTTGGTTAAATGATAAAACATGGTACGAACTAACTAAGATGTTGCGTAAAAAATGTCTGTTCCGTTCGGGCAGATGTTCTTCCCGATAAGAACGAACGCCACCCGACTCTCTAAAATCTGTTGGAGTGAGACCGGTATGCTTCTTGAATGTTGTGTTAAATGCTGATTTGGAATTGTAACCCACCATTTCTGCAATATTCTCGATGGTAGTCTGATCATATTTCTTGTTTCGCAGCAAAATTTTGGCTTCTTCAATTCTGTATCGCGCAATAAGCTTTTGGAAAGTAATTCCCTTTGATTCATTGATCACCTGAGAGAGATGATGGGTGGTTGTATTGAGCTGAGTAGCAACATTGCTCAACGAAACATCATCTTTGAGATAAAATTTCTCAGCTTTGATCATTTCATCCAATTTCCCCAATATAGAGTGTTTCTGTTCAGGTGTGAGCGTTGATTTTTGGTACTTATTTCCAATAGGGATAGGAGAGAGGAATGCAGATTCTCTGATGATTTGAAAATAAACAAATCCCAACGATACCATGACACCTAAAGCGACAAGTTCTGTGGAGAGCATGGGGTAGGCAGCTATCCAAACTACAGTCAATAACAGGTGGTAGGTAATGAAATTTCTAAACCAGATCAATCGACTTCCAGGGTTTTCAAACCAACTGATGCCACGTGCTTTTCCCTCTTTTCTGATTTTGGACATTGTAGCATATAGATAGGCCAATACAATAATGGTAGTAACTAGGCGAGGTAAAAAAGATACTTGACCTATAATAGGTGTGAAACTTATCATTGCTACTGCCAATACAGGGAGTACATGTTTTAGATTGATTCTTGTGTTTTGAATAAAGAAGGCGCGTGAATATAAGAACAGTACCACTGCCAGAAGCGTGATAGTCGGCCATTGAAAAGCATATTCATCATGAAAGCTAAATGAGATGACAAACAACAGTTGAGATATCAATATTTTGCCCAAATATCGACTTGAGGGATATTTATTGACTAAAAGAATAATAGATGTTAGGATGCCAAGTAGCACTGTACTTGCCAGTAACATTTCCGACCATGGCCAAATCATCCAATTATCCATAAGAAATATTCTCAATCGTGCAGGATATAAATGTAAGATTAATCTGTGCGAAATAGTATTTAAATAATACGCCTGTTTGTTTTATTACATAATTCTCTTTTCTGACCTTTATAGATTCCTGCTTGCCTTCGCGAAGCTATGGCGAAGCAAGGCCTCCGCCCGACCTCTGGCGGACAGGCAAAATGAAGTACTTATTAAGTTAGAACGTCATTCTCACTTGTCCGACCTCTGGCGGACGCAGGCGGGAATCTAAATAATGGGCATCGTGATAATTACGGACATTTAATTATTCAGTCTTAATTGAACAAGATTTCTCCTCTTTGGTTACGAAGTGACTTTCTTTTTTGAAAACAGTCCAACACTTTTAAAAGCGACTTCGTTGTGTCACATCTCTTTCATCAGCTGGTTCTGTTTAGATTTTGCTACCGTCTCGTTGATACCATCTAGTATGTCAGAAAAGGAAGTGAGTAGCGGAGTATCTTCATCTATCGAATCACCTACATTATCATATTTGCCAAGAATATACTGAATACTTAACAAGTCGGTGTCCACAGCAGGTTGATAGGCATTGATGGTAAGATCATCAAGTTTGATTTCTGATAGCACACCACATTGGATAAGTGCACTCAATACTTCTAATAGCAAGTTTTTTGGGACTTTTAGTATTTTGTTTATTTCACCTAACGTAATGGGTTGTTCTCCTTTTTTAAAATTTTGAATGACCAATAAACTACTTGCCAAGGCCACTTTCTTTTTAAACTCCTGACTAAAACTTTGTGAATTGACACTTGATTCATAATCGTTGACATGCTGTACTGCATAGGAAATCTCTGATCCATATAATACGATCAGCCAGCTTGATTGCAACCAAATCAAAAAGAGGGGCAAGGCGGCAAAACTTCCATAAATAGCATTGAATTCAGAAACGTTAAGTTCGAAGCGGATCAAAAACCATTGCCAAATTTGAAAGGCTGACCCAGCCAATATGCCTGCAATAAGACCTGATTTGAACTTCACCGAGGTATTGGGCATGATGAGGTATATCAGCGTAAAAAGCATCCAAACCACGATAAATGGCAATAACCTTAGTAGTGGAAAAATGACACTTTTGAAGAGCCCTATTAAACTGACCGTTTCAGTAAGCGATTCGATTTGCGCAGCAACAAATATGGTCATGCTATTCGCTGCAACCATCAATACTGGACCCAGCAAAACAATGGCCAGATAGTCCGTCAACTTTCTGGTGAGCGTTCTATGCTTTTTCACATACCATATGTCATTGAAAGAAATCTCGATATTGGTGAGTAGCTTCATCACCGTGTAGAATAACAATAGCATACCAATGCCAGCAACTAGTCCACCCTTTGTATTATTCAATAATGTTTGTGCGAATTCCAGACTCTTTGTCAAAACTTCTTGCTGCCCACTAAAATTCTCTAAAATTTGCGCTTTTAGTTCTTTATCTAACCCAAATCCTTTGGCCAGCCCAAAAGCCATTGCCAATACGGGGACAATAGAAAGTAATGAGAAAAAAGTAAGTGCAGAAGCTCTCAGCAATACTTTGTCCTCTTTGATGCCTTTGAAAGCCACATACAGTACTTTGATTAATTGATAAAATAACCGTTTGGACTTCGAAGTATCTGATAAATCTACATTCCAAATATCTTTTTCAATGAATTGGGTAGCTTGTTGAACGATAGAGGTAATTTTTTTTGTCATAGGTGCAATTTATGGCGCTTAAATATATCAAAAAACTGGACAGTAATCAGCTGATATTATATATGATTTGATTCACTTAATATTTTGAACAGGCAGTATATTATGTTACTTTTGTGGCGTTTTTACATGTAAGATCATATACTTAATAAACGTTGAATGATTGATTTATTTGAAAAATTGATGAACAATGCTGGGCCTCTAGGTCAGCATGCAGATATTGCCGATGGATACTTTATGTTTCCGAAATTGGAGGGGGAGATAGGTCCAAGAATGAAATTTCAGGAGAAAGAAGTATTAACATGGAGTCTGAATAACTATCTGGGACTGGCTAATCATCCTGAGGTAAGAAAGGCGGATGCTGATGCATCAAAAGATTGGGGACTTGCTTACCCGATGGGTGCTAGAATGATGTCTGGAAACACCAATCAACATGTACAGTTGGAAGAACAATTGGCTGACTTTGTTGACAAAGAAGCGGTGATGCTGTTGAACTATGGCTACCAAGGAGTGTTGTCAATCATTGACGCTGTGGTGGATCGTAAAGATGTCATCGTATATGATGCGGAATCTCATGCATGTATTTTGGATGGAGTAAGACTACATATGGGAAAACGATTTGTATTTCCTCATAACAATATAGAAAACTTAGAAAAGCAACTTACGAGAGCTGAGAAGATAGTCAAAGAAACTGGTGGTGGTATCTTAGTGATCACAGAAGGCGTATTTGGAATGTCAGGAAATCTTGGGAAATTGAAAGAGATCGTGGCATTGAAAGAGAAGTTTAATTTCAGACTTTTTGTGGATGATGCACACGGATTTGGTACGATGGGTCCAACAGGTGCTGGTGCTGGTGAAGAACTAGGTGTGCAAGATGGCATCGATTTATACTTCTCTACATTCGCAAAAGCGATGGCAAGTATCGGTGGATTTGTAGCTGGAGATCACAATATTATTAAGTATTTGAGATTTACAATGAGGTCGCAGATTTTCGCGAAGTCTTTGCCAATGGCACTGGTAATAGGTGGAATGAAGCGTTTGGAGCTTTTGAGAGATCAGCCTCAGCACAAGGCTAAGCTTTGGGAAGTGGTCAATGCACTGCAATCTGGACTTAAAGATCATGGTTTTGATATTGGAACAACGCAATCACCAGTAACACCTGTTTACATGAAAGGTGGTATAGGAGAGGCTTGTAACATGGTTTTGGATCTTAGAGAGAACTTTGGTATTTTCTGTTCTATGGTGGTTTACCCAGTTGTACCTAAAGATGTCATTATTTTGAGATTGATACCTACAGCAGCACACTCACTGGAAGATGTGGCAGAAACCATTAGTGCTTTTAATATAATGAAAGACAAATTGGCAGACGGTGTGTATAAACGTGAAGAATTAATTGCGATTACAAGATAAAAAATAAAAAAATATGCTGTTAGGAGTTGTATTTTAATGTTTTTGGCTATATTGCTCACTCATAACAACTATTAAAAATAACTATAACCTTAAAAAAATTAACATGAGCAGATTTAAAGAAGTAAGTGATTTAGTAGCATCTTTAGAAGGAGATTTTGACAAGTTCTACGACAAAGGAAACCAAGCAGCAGGAACTAGAGTAAGAAAAGGAATGCAAGATTTGAAAAACCTAGGTCAAACAATCAGACTTGAGGTTCAAGACATGAAAAACAAAGCTTAATTAGTTATTAATTACTTTGAATTAAAAAGGAACATCATTCGATGTTCCTTTTTTTATGTCCTTTTCTTTCCAGTGAATCCCTTAATAGGGATTTTATTTCCCTGACATGATCTTTCAATCGGAATATAAATAGATACTATTTCAGTGATTCGAGAGCGTTTTTTATTTTTTCTTGAAGTTCATTGGACGGAGGAAGTAATGGCAAACGCACATGATGAGCACATATCGTGCGTTGCGATAGAACTTCCTTGATTCCTACTGGGTTGCTTTCTTCATACATCATGGTGTTGATATCAAGTAGCCCGAATGCCAAGTTGCTGGCCGTTTGGAAGTCATTTTCCAAACAGGAGTTTACCAACTTAGAAAATATAGTAGGAAGCCCATTTGCTAATACGGAAATCGTGCCAATTGCGCCAATAGCCATCAATGATACAGTTAACATATCATCACCTGAAGTCAAAAAGAAATCTTTGGGCGTTGCGCTGATGATTTTCATCGC
>Ga0209634_1000418_pt1 | contig 33273 bp, 47 predicted proteins | sample LinPmetageLP40_FD_184043 | JGI IMG/M metagenome (GOLD analysis project Ga0209634, IMG submission 184043) | Marine viral communities from the Pacific Ocean - LP-40 (SPAdes) (version 2) | ecosystem: Environmental > Aquatic > Marine > Oceanic | place: Pacific Ocean | collected 2010-08-26 | reverse complement strand
AAGAAAATCTAGGGAGGGTAAAGCTTTATCTGATCCATTAGGTATTAATGCTATTATAGATGGTATGTTAGTAGCGGTAGAGAAATCTTTAAGGGCAGGTATAACATTAAGAAAAGCTTTTCAAAAGGCTAAGAAAGAGGCTTTACAAACAAAAGGTTTATCTCCTAAACAAAAGAAAGAAATAAAAACTTTAAATGAAACTACTTTGTTTAAAGATGTTGTAGATGTTGTATCCAAGGTTCAGGCTAAAAACAAATCTAATAAAGGCAAGAGCGTAAAGGCTACTATAAATAAAAGCACTGGTGTTACTAAGAAATCTGCTGAGGTTGTAATAAAAAAAAGAAAATTATTAATAGAGCAGATTAAGAATAAAGCAAAAGGAGCAAAATCAGCAGTAAAATCAGTAAAAGAAAATCAAAATAAATTTAATGAATCTGTAAAAGAAGCAGATTCTTATTTATCAGAGGATCAAAGAAATACTGTTAGAAACCTAGGGTCAAAGGTAATAGATTCTAAATCTCTTATTTCTGCCCTTAATAAGCTTGCTAATGTATTACAATACAATGCTGCTAATCCAAGTGTTAAAACAAAAATTCAAGCTACTACTGGTGTAAAGAAAACTAAGCAAAAACAAGTAACTATACCTGAGACAGAGTTAAATAAAAAGCTTTTAAAAGCTGAAGAGGCTGCTGTAAAGAATTTATCAAAAGGTAGAAAGAAATTGGTTAAAGAGGTTTTTTCTAAAATAAAGACTAATGTAAAAAACATATCTAAGTCTGACTTAAGAAAATTACTAACCTTATCTCAAAATGTTGACACTTCTAAACCAGTTAATGTTTTAGAGTTTGAAGATCAAGTTAATCAAGCCATAGAAAAGGCAGAGACGATAAAGAAAAAGCAAGAGGTATCAAATCTTAAAACAAAACTTAAAAACGCTTTAAAAAGAGCTAGAAAAAAAGAAGGTAATAAGCTTGGTCAGAGAGGTATTTTAGCTAAAGCTTTTGCAGATGTAAACGTAAATGACATAACAGATTTAGATGCTTTCTCTAAGGCGGCAGAAAAGATGATAGACTCTTTATCTAAAGTTGGAACATCTTTCTCTGAGGTTAATAAGATAGCTTCAGAATTAATAGATGCAGCAGAGAAAAATAAGCAAACAAAAAAAGAGGAAAGAACAGATAGACTTAACAAAGCTCTTGAAGAGGATTTAAACCCATCTGAATTTGCAATATTAAAAGATAGTTATGAAAATTCTGGTTTATCAGAAGAGATTCCTTTGTATAAATTTGCAGCGTTAAAAGAGCAGTTTGAAAAGTCTCCATTTTCTAAAAGTAAAAAGTATAGCATTAAAGAATACTACGAATTATCTAATGCTATAAGAAATAAAACTTTAGATAAAGCTAAGGAAGCAAAGCTACAAGAAATAGAAGAACAAAATAGGAAGTGGTTACAGGATAGGTTGACTGAGTTAAAAGATAAATTTAATTCTATAACAGCTACTATGACACCACGCCAAAAGGCTATAGTAAAAGATTTAATTAATTCTAAAGATATTCTTTCGAGAGAAGATATGGTTGGAGCAGAAACTCTAATGTCTCTTCATCAGTCTTTAGATGAGATAATGTCTTTTAATTCTGTTGCTGGTGTAAATAAGGCGGCTACCTTGCTAGACTCTATTAAAAAAATAAAGCTTGCACAATTAAAATTAAAAGATGCTATTTTCAGTAATGTTTACGATGGTGCAAGATTAGCACCAAATCTATCTGCCTGGCTTAAAGCGATAACAAAAGGATCTCCTAGTGCTAAGAAATTAAACAGTTTGTTGTTTGGAAATTATGAATCTTCATGGTCAGAAGCCACTACCAAGAATAATGAATTTAAAACTAGATTAAGTTCTTTAGCTAGAGAGTTAAAGCTTGACCTTGACTCTAATCACTCTATAAAAATGGGTGTTATATCTTTTTTAAAGCAAAATGATTTTAATCTTACCGAAGAGCAAAAGCAACAAGATTTAGTTAATAGATTGACATCTATAAAAAATCAAGTTAATAATTTAAGAAAGCAAAAGTCAGGAGTTATAGTAGGAAGCAAAAATAAGAGACAGGCTGATGCTATAGAAAAAGCGTTTAAAGATTTAGGTATTGATTTAAACTCTGACTTTAAAAAAACAGACTTAACTAAATCTAATTTAGAGAATAGACTTTCTGAAAACGAAAGAAAGATGTTAAACTTCCTAGAGAATGAGTTTCTTGCTATTAGGTCAGATATGAATGAATCATATTTAATGGCTAAAGGAGAGGATTTAAACCTATTGGAAAACTATCTTCCTACGTTTGCTACTAAACTAGATAAAAAAGAAAATACCGAAGAATTTAAAAACAACTCTATAAAAGCAACTCTATCTGGTAGAACTATTGAGAGAACTCGAATAGATCAAACTGGTAAGACTATTTATAACTTTGATGTTTTTGGAACGTCTTCGGCAGGGTATGTGGATTCTATGAATGATATTCATACTTTATATGATAGAACAGTTTTAGAAAATATTATGCAGTCTAAACCTTTAGAGGATTTATTTGCAGGAAAAGAACAAGTAAACAAAAATTTATATAATGAAGCTTTAAGAAGGGTTAGCACTTTATTAGATAAAAGAAATTCTAATTACGCTAATAATATTGCTAAGACAACAAAACTTCAAAGGTCTATGAAGGGTAGTTTTAATGCCTTTGTAGCTATGCCTTTAAGAGGTACTGAGCAATGGATTAAACAGCCTATTTCTATTATTGCTAATTCTGTTATAAGAACTCCAAAAGAAAGCACTCAATCTTTTGGTATTATAATGAAGGCTACTACTTCTAGGTTATCGGAAGATAAAGCTTATTACGAAAACTTTAAAAAATTAATGAATAGCTTTAACTCTAAGCTTAGGGTTGCAGAGGGGGATGTTGGTTTAAGCGATGCTCAAGGTTTTGGTGAGAAAGCTTTAAAGATTTTTCTTAGAAAAATAGAGGCAGGGGAGAATGTAGATAGTTTCTTGTCCAAGTTTGGAGCAGGATCTTTAAAGGCAGCAGATAAGATAGCTTCTCAAGGAAGTCAATTAGCAGAGTTTATTTCAGCAAGAAAAAAGCAAGAGGGTAAAGGCTATAAGTTTGACCTTGCAAAAGAGGTTGAGAATTTAGGTTCTAAAAAAACTAAAGAAGCTATAGCAGATTCTAACATATCTTCAGACTGGATAAATAACGCTTCAGATATAACAACAGATTCTGGAAATTGGAATTCAAAACTTGCTAAATTTATTAAAAACACTTTGTTTTTATTTAAAGGTTTTGCTATTAATCAAACGTATAACAACTATATAGATGCTAGAAACGTAGCAGGAGCTTTTAAAGATATAAGCACAGCAAAAACAAAAGAACAAAAGAAAAAAGCTATAGAAAGATTGAAAAAAGATAGTAAGATGCTAACTGGTAGTATGGTTTCTAACTTTGCTTTTCTAGCTGCTTCACAGTTTATGATAAGACCTCTTTTGGATGAGGTAACAGAGGCTTTGATGGGTGTAGAAGATCCAGACGATGAGAAAGAGGTTGGTAGTGTAACCAAAAAAGAGCTTGGTTTATTAGGTATTCAATCTTTATTTGACTCTTTTTTTGGTGGTTTCCCAGATGATGTAACTTTTTTTGCTAAAAAAATAATTAACGATAGGTTAGTAGAATCTGCGAAAAAAGAAAGAGAAGAGAATAAAGCATTTAGAAAGGAACTTAATATTTCGGATAGTGAGTTTCCTGAAGAGTCAGTTAAAGATTATTTAAACAAGGCTTTCTATGAGCCAGATGGTGTTTCCCCTCCAGGACTTTTGGGAGTTCTTTATGGTCAAGCAGAAGATATAGCTAGAGATGTTAGTATATTAGCTGGTGAAGAGACTTATAAAGAATCATTTTTTGGAGAAGATGTTGAAGTTCCTTTAGATAAGAAAACTGCCGCTTTTATGAATATTGTTTGGACATTACTTCACCAAGCGGATGGTGCTAAGATGACTAAGAAAGCAATAGTAAACGAAATTAAAAATAAAAAGAAAGAATATAATGAAAGAGAATTTCAGATAAGGTAAAAAACATTATCTAAATAAGTCAATAAAAACAATAGAAATAAAAAATAAGTATATTTATAAAAAATAGAACAAAATGATTAACAGTCAAGAATATCAAGCTCCTAATTCCGACAATTCCAAAGGAATGAGAAACATAAACAATGCTATTGTAGATTCGGGTTATAGATTTGGAACTCAAGTTTATAGGTTCTCTTTAAGACAAAAGGTAAGTGTGACTCCAGATGTAGTAGATTTAGCTACTAACTCTAATGGTTTATCGGTATATGTAGCAGGGGCTACGGTATCTGTTTCTTTTAGCACAGACACTCCTACTACTATTGCTGCTTTCGTTACTGCTTTAAACTCTAATGCTAATATATCTACTGCTAAGTTGGTAGGTAGTAGTATGATAGAGATTTATATAATAGAGAACAAGGAGGTTGTGGTTAACCTACCATCAGTTACTGGTTCTACTGTAGAGGTTATTCCTTTTGTTGAGTTGGTATCAGATTTAAGGATAGTACCAGCTTTGGTTACTATACCTAGCGAGCCAGAGTTTTTACGAAAAGACGAGGGAAGTCCAGCAGGAACAGACTATATTGGTTATGCTCAGTTGGGTACATCCAATGCTTCTCCTTTATGGAGGATTAAAAAGGTAGTTACTTCTGGAACTGTTACTGAGGTTACTTATGCAGATGGCAATAAATTATTCGATAACGTATGGAATGATAGAGCTTCTTTAAGTTACTCTTAAATTATATATAAAAAGCAAGTATGGCAGATCAAAGTATTCAAGGGATAAATGCTATAGCTATAGCAAGAGGAACTTCAGAACCTTCTAACACAGATGTATTATGGTTAGATGAAAACCTTGAGGGAGGTTTATATTCCCGTTTAAAAGCTTATGTTTCGGGAGGCTGGGAGCTTATTTCTAGAATCCCAAAAGAGATTCTAACAGACTTAAAAAAAGTAGATGGAGCAGGCTCTGGTTTGGATGCTGATACTCTTAGGGGGTTAGCACCATCAGATTTAATATCGAATCTTTCTACTGGTCAATTACTTGTTGGTCAATCAGATGCTAAGGGTTTAGCAAAAACTATAGGAGGTATAGCAACTGTTAATCAAAACGGAATATTTGCTTATGTTACTAACTCTATTAGTCATACAGGTCTAACAGATATAGGTACTAACACTCATGCACAGATAGACACTCATATTTCAGATGCTACTATACACTTTACTCAAGCGAGTATAGACCATACAGCTATTCAGAATATAGGAACTAACACTCACTCTCAAATAGATACCCATATAGCAGATGCTACTATACACTTTACTCAAGCAAGTATAGATCATACAGCTATTCAGAATATAGGAACTAACACCCATGCGCAGATAGATACCCATATAGCAGATGCTACTATACACTTTACTCAAGCAAGTATAGACCATACAGCTATTCAGAATATAGGAACTAACACCCATGCGCAGATAGATACCCATATAGCAGATGCTACTATACACTTTACTCAATCGAGTATAGATCATACATCTATTCAGAACATAGGAACTAACACCCATGCGCAGATAGATACTCACATATCTAGCACTGCCAATCCTCATAGTGTTACTGCTTCCCAAGTTGGAAATACTGTTTCCCAATGGAATGCTAGTAGTATAGAGGGTAATATCACTAACATAGGTACTTTAGGTGCTAGTGCTGATGGTAAGGCTGTCGTTTGGGATAATGCTACTTCTAGGTTTATTATGAGCTTAGTGGGTCTAGCAGATGGAGATTATGGAGATGTTACCGTAGGAGGTAGTGGTACATCCATTACTATAGATAACAATGTAGTTACTAACGCTAAGTTAACAGATGTAGCTACAAGCACTATTAAGGGTAGGGCAACAGTAGGTTCGGGAGATCCTGAAGATCTTACTGCCACTCAAGTTAGAACAATAATTAATGTAGAAGATGGAGCAGATGTAACAGATACAACTAATGTTACCAACGCTGGTGCTTTAATGGATTCTGAAGTAACCAACTTAGCACAAGTAAAAGCTTTTGATTCTTCAGATTACGCTACTTCTGCTCAAGGGGCTACAGCAGATAACGCTCTTCCTAAGTCTGGCGGTGCGATGACAGGAGCTATTACAACTAATAGCACTTTTGATGGTAGGGATGTTGCTACTGATGGTACTAAATTAGATGGTATAGAGGCAGGAGCTGAAGTTAATCCTACAGATGGTGAGATAGAGACATCGTACAACAGTCAAGTTCCAGAAGTAACACAATCGGAGGCAGAGGCTGGCACTGTAACAACGGTTAAAAGGTGGACACCTCAAAGAGTTAAGCAAGCTATTGACGCACTAGCAGGTGGTGGTGGTACTGATCCTAATGCTGTTCATGTTAACGCACAATCTGAAATATCAGGAATAACAGCTAAACCCACTCCTACTACTAATGACATATTACTAATAGAGGATGCAGCAGATAACAACAATAAAAAGAAAATTACAATAGGAGATTTACCTAGTGGCGGTGGCGGTGTTTTTGGGATAACTAACGCGTCCGGAATATATACCTATTATACAACTATTGAACTGGCACTATCAGCGGCATCAAGTGGTACAGTAATTGAGCAATTTTCAAATGTATCTGTAAGCACTTCCACAACTATTAACTTAATTGATGGAGTTACATGGAACATGAACGGATATGAGTATAAAAACACAAGTGCCGGTAGTTTTACGATGTTTGAAATTCCTACTAATACAACAGTAAAATTTGCAATTAATAATGGATATATAAGAAGAAATACTGGTAGCAGTAACGGTGGAATTTTATTAGATACTAAAAACACTTTGGCAAGTGAAATAATAATTAATGGAGTTACTTTTGAAAATATTGAAGGTACATCAGCAAAGGGAGAAGCTACTTTAATCGGTGGTATTTTTCGTAGTTCCTCAACAACACAAATCGGTTTTGAATATAGTGGTACTGTAAATAATATTAAAGTTTTTTCATATAATGGGAATAAAGTTCAAAGTTCCTTGTCTGTTGTTGAGGTGTTTAATAGTACTTTTTATTCTGAAAATTCGGCTAACAATATCAATAATGTAAACGCGTACAATTCAAATTTTACATCAGATGGAGACAGCGGTTTATCTTTTGGCAATGGTACAAGTAATTGTTATAATTGCGTTGGGAGTTCTACTGCTTCACATGGAATATATGTTTTTAATGGGGAATTACACAATTGTAGTGGTTTTTCTACGGCAGGCTACGGAATACAGTTAGGCAGTTCAAGTTCTGTTGTTTATAGCAGTATAGGAAAATCAACCGCAGATAATGGCTTTAATTTAGCTACAAGTTCACGCGCTTTTAATTGTTACGCCGAAAGCTCTGCAAATGCTGGTGTAAGATTTAAGGGTGCTGGAGTTTTTACAAATGGTGTAGCTAAATCAACGGGAACAAGTTCTTTTTCACAAGCCGTTTTTTGTAATGTAAGTGGAGCAGAAGTAACAAATTGTGATTTGATTGTTACTACTGCTACTAATAATTGTATTAGCGGTAATGTTTTAATAACTGCAAAGTTAGCTAATAACACTTATAAAGGTTCAACCGTTGCGGTCAATTCAAATATTACAAATTCAATTACTAACACTCAAGACAGTCAAGGAAATATTTTAATTTAAAATTTTATATAAATGGAAAAGAAATTAATACAAACAGTTTTTCAAATTTCTCAAGGAGAAATACCTAAAAGAATGATAGTTCAATTTAAAGAAGAAACAGAAAAAAATCAAACAGTTAATTTTTATGATGATTTAACCGACGAACAAAAAGCGGTATTTGATGCCTTCGAGGAATTAAGCAATTATTTAATGGGTTAATTTTTTTAAATAATATTAAAAACATAAAAAAATGGAAAACGTAAACGAATTACATGAAGTAAAAGAAATTAATTCTGTTGAAGCTTTGGAGCAACTTAAAAAGCTTTTTGATTCAATACCAAATCCTTTTACAGGTTCAAGAATTGAAGCGAAAATTCAAAATGAACAAGTTGAAATGCTTTTTGAATTAATTTATAAAAGCTTACAAGAATAATTAAATACTGTTAAACGGATAAAATCGGCTTTTTATCGAGTTAATTAAAATAAAAATTTAGCTTGATAAAATTGTTATAAATTGAATTTTATACCTGTTTAAACATGAATTATAAATATATGAATTGGAAAGAAACGTTTTTTGCCGAAAGTTTTGCTGGTGTTATGTTGGCTTTTGCAGGTGCAAAACTTGAAGCAGTTTCTGATTTTGCAAGCATGGGGGCAAACTTTTTTGCAATGGCTGTTTCCTGCATAGCAATTTTTACTTTTGTAAGAAACGAAAAGGAAAAAAGAAAGAAAAATTGAAGCGCTGCTTTCTATATGTTACAGCAGTATTTTCAATATATAAAAAATCCTTTTATCTAAAATTAAAGCGGTTTTTAAAAATTGCTATTTTAGTTTTTTTAATTTATTCTTTTATTTTTAGGGTGTTTGAAATGCTCTAAAAAATGTTTGAAGCGGAATTTAATAATCATAAAGTTTATTTAAAAGCATCAGCAGGCTTTTGTATCGTTGTTATTAAGACAACCTATCTAATTAATAATAAAGCTTTAGATTCAATTATTACTTCTTTAATGCCTTTCTATGAAGCAGGTTTTACACGCTTTTTTGTTGTAATTAATCCTGAAGTAAAACTAAACATTGAAACAGTTGAAGATTTAACCATTAGTTATGATCATTCGCAAATTGAAAAAATTGCTTTTTTAGATTACAGCCTAAATTTTTTAGATAGAATTTTAATAAATTTATTAATTAAAGTTTTTTACCTTAAAGGGAGCATGAAAATAAAGTTATTTAAAACAAAAAAAAAGGCTGTTCGATGGTTAAAAAAGTAAAATATTCATGGAGCCTGCGAAGTAAAAATGTAAAAGATACTTTGCACCCTGATTTACAAAAGATAGTAGATAAGGGGCTTGAAAAGAGTTCTGTTGATGTTGTACTGGTTGAAGGTGCAAGAACCATTGCAACGCAACGCGCCTATTTTAAAGATGGGCTTTCAAAAATTAATCCTGATAGTTATGAAAGTGAAACTGATTTATGCAGGGTAGCAAAACACATAACAATTACAGAGCACCCTTTGTATGAATTTGCAAGGGCTGTTGATTTTTGCGCGTATGCTTTTTATAAAGGTAAAAATTTAACTTATGATTTAGTACATTTAGTGTATCTTTCAACAGTATTTGAGCAGGCTGCAATTGAACTTTTTGAAAATGGTGAAATAAAACACCTTATAAGAACTGGTTTAAATTGGGATAGGGATGGAATTTTAAAACATGATCAAAGTTTTGTTGATGCTCCCCATATTGAACTTGTAAAACCGTAAAAAAATGAAAAGTAAAATTATAAGATTTGGAAAAGGTTTAGTTGATGGGCTTCTTTTGGGTGTTCCTTCAGCGGTAAAAAATGCAAAAAGTAGTCCTGATGGTGGAGAAGGCAAACACGATAAAAGCAAAAATTTGGGCTATATTGTTGCGCTTTTAATTGCTTTAGGTGTTATATTTGATTTTATTGAAGTTGAAGAAGGTGAAAGCCTTTTAAAAGCTTTGGTTAAATTTGGTTTTTGGGTTTAGGTTTTTCATGCGTTTTGTTGCGCGTTTTTTTGTTTTAGTGTAAGGGGCTGCTTCGTGGTCCCTTTTTTATTACATTCAATTGAAGAAATAAAATAACAATAAGTTTCTTCTTACGTTTAAAAAGTATAATTTTAAGCAAACAAAAAACAACAAAATGAAAAACAAAAAAACTTCAAGTGCTGAAGATCAACTTTTGGGCTTTAGTGAAGAATGTGTTTATATTACAAAAGCAGGCGTTTCAAAAGAATTTATTTTAAAAGGCAAAAACCAAAAAGACCTTATTCAATATCTTATAAAAGTAAACGGTAAAAATCTTTGCCAAGTTGCGGATCATATCGGAAAACTTCAACAGAATATTTTTACAACTTTAGATCGCGAAAATCTAAGCTTTGAATCCTTCCTTCAGATTTACAAATTCAGCACAGGAGAAGCTTTTAAAACAGGCGTGTTTAGAATTGATGCCTTGCAAGGGCTGCACCATTTAAAATTAATAGACGTTGTTAAACTGGTAAACGCTGAAAAGCGCCCATTTTTGGTAAAATGCGGTTCACTTTATTACAAAATGATAATTAAATAACGCATTGTGTAAGGTGCTTTTTAATGCACTTTATACGTTGTTGTGTATCTGTATTTTTTTGAGCGATGGCAGATTAATTTGAAAAATTAAAATATAAATTATGAGTAAAATAGAAATAACAAACGAAGACAATATGCAATTAATGGCAAGGTATGAGGACAACCATTTTGACCTTGCAATAGTTGACCCACCTTATGGAATAGGTTTTGGTGCATTTAATAGAACAAACAAGGCAAGTGACGGAACACGAATAAAAGCCGATAAATATAAAAACTCTGATTGGGATGATGGAATACCTAACGAAGACTATTTTAAAGAATTATTTAGGGTTTCTAAAGAGCAAATTATATGGGGTGGTAATTACTTTCCTTTTATATGGAATTATGGTGGTAAAGGTTTTATTTATTGGCATAAAGGAAACCCAGTACCAAACTTTGCAGATGGCGAACTTGCGTGGACTTCATTTAATAAAGTAGCAAAACAATTTGATTATAGATATTATGGAAATTTAGAAGGCAATACTTCTGCAAGTGAGAAACACCACCCAACACAAAAACCTATACAGCTTTACGAATGGCTTTTAGATAACTATGCAGAAAAGGGAAACAAAATACTTGATACACATTTAGGAAGTGGCTCGATTGCTTTAGCGTGCCATAACAGAAACTTTGATTTAACCGCTTGCGAATTAGACACAGACTATTATAAAAGTGCATTAAAACGGCTTAAAACACACCAAAGCCAGTTAACAATGTTTTAGAGTATGAGTGGGTGGCAAAAAAAATATTGTACACAACATTGAAATAAAAGCTTTTTAAATTGCTTTTATAGAATGTTATAAGCAGTTTTAATTGCTTTATTTTTCATTCAATTGAAGAAATAAAAAACTTTTTCTTTGTCATTACGTTAATAAATTATAACTTAGTAAAAAACAAAAACGTTATGGAACAAGAATTAAAATATGTAAAAATTTATGTAGAAAGACTACATAAAATGTATTTAAAAAATGCAAAAGAAGAACTTGAAAAGCATAAAAATGAAAATCCTCTTTTAGTATTGTCCAAAGAATATCATTTAAACGCTTCAAAAGAGTATTTAAGCAAAGCACAGGCAATAATGAATGTTATTGAATACATAAACAATTAAAAACAAACAACAGCATGGTAAAAACAATTAAACTATTTACAGCGCTTGCTGCATTTCAACAAGAAGTACCTGTTATCTTTGAAAGTTCAACTGGATACGGATATAAATATGCAGATTTGAAGCAGATTTTAAACACAATAAACCCTATTATGAAAAAACATAAATTAGGGTTTACGCAACTTTTAAATGACAATAAAATTACAACTGTTTTATTTCACACTTTAAGCGGTGAATCAATTCAATCAGAAGTTGAAATTCCTTCAGACGTAGTTTTAAAAGGGATGAACAAATTTCAAATTGTAGGATCAGGAATTACTTATTACAGAAGATACAGTTTAAGTTCAATTTTAGGTCTTGTAACAGATGCAGATAATGATGCAAACCCAAACAGCAAACCCGAAACAAAAGCGCCTGTAAATCAAGCAGAAAAGAAAGGCAACACTTCTAAAAAGTGGATTACAAAAGAACAATTTGAAGCTGCAAAAAAATGTACTGAAGCAAAGCTTATTGAAAATGTATTTTCAAAATTTCAGTTTAGAGAAATTGAACAGCAGGAAGAATTGCAAGAAATTTATATTAATTTAAAATCAGAAAACAAATAAATTATGGAGTTAACAGGAACAATTGATTACGTAGGAGAAGTTCAACAAATCAGCGACAAATTTTCAAAATGTGAATTTTGGATAAAAACAGAAGGAGATTATCCGCAAACAATAAACTTTCAACTGGTTAATGATAAATGCGATTTAATAAGCGCTTTTGATATTCAGGATGAAATAAAAGTTTTATTTAATTTACGTGGTCGTAAATGGATGAACCCAAAAACAGAAGAAGAAAAATGTTTTAACACTTTGGATGCTTGGAAAATTGAAGCTGTTGCAAAGTCGCAGGATGCGAAAATACCCCAAGCGCCTATTTATGATGAAAAAGAAGGTAATGATTTACCATTTTAAAAACACACTAAAAACAAAAAACAAATGGCAAATATTTTTAAAATATCAGATGAATTTTTAAGCCTGTTAAACAGGATTGAAGAAGAAAATGAAGGTGAACTTACAGCAGAAACTTCAGCAGAACTTGAAATACAAGAAGAAAACCTTTTAACAAAGGCTGAAAATTATGTTTCTATAATTAAGTTAAAAGAAGGAATTGTTAATACAGTTGATCAAGAAATAAAAAGACTGCAAGCAATCAAGAAAAGAGAATTAAAGGTTATTGAATGGCTTTCAAATAATCTTGAATTTGCAGTAAAAACTTTTGGAGAAATTGAAGCAGGTACAAATAAATTAAAGCTTAGAAAATCGAGTTCTGTTTTTGTTGATGATGTTAACGCGCTTCCTGCTGAATTTAAAACAGTTAAAATTACTGAAGCAGCCAACAAAGCAGAAATTAAAAAAGCTTTGAAAGCAGGACAGCAAATAGAAGGCTGTTCAATAATTGAAAAACAATCTTTAAAAATTAATTAAGATGAAAGACTGGTTTACTGCAAAAATTAAATATTTAAAACAAGATCCTGAAAACGGTACAATTAAAAAAGTTTCTGAAGTTTTTCTTTTAAATGCGCTATCTCACACAGAAGCAGAAGCAAGGCTTCAAAGCATTCTTGAAGAATTTATTCCTGAATATGAACTTCTAAAGCTTGATAAATCAAATTTTAATCAAGTAATAATAGATAAAAGCAAGGATTATTTTTTTAAATTAAGAATATCTTCAGTTTATGCTGCTGAAGAAGAAGAAAACAATTCAACGCAAAGCGAAGTTTATATAGTACAAGCAGAAAGTTCAAAAGATGCAATTGCAAAACTTGAAGTTTTTCTTCATTTATCTGTTGCAGAATGGGAAGTTAAAAGTGTTTTAAAAACACAAATAATTGAAGCTTTCCCGTATATTGAAACAGAAGTTTAAAATTAACAGCAGGGATAAAGGTTATGTTTTGTCGGTGGGTATCCTGCGCCCACCATTTTTTTAATTATGGTTTATACTGCACAGATTAATTTATTGGTTCCTTCAAAAAGTAATAATTACAAAGTTTCTAAAACTGGGAAGTTTTTTAAAAGCAGGGAGATAAAAGCCTTTGAACATTTTTTTAAATTGTGTCTACCTGCAAAAATTAAAAATGCTAAGATCAGCACAAATTTTAGGCTTGAATACGATGTTTATTTAAAAAACCCTTCCCAAGATTTAGACAACACTGCAAAGGCTGTTTTAGACTGTTTACAGAGTTCAGGAGCAATTTTAAATGATAACCTGTGTTATGAATTAGAAATAAAAAAATTCATTGATAAAACAAACCCAAGAATTAATTTAAAAATTATAGTATTATGAATATAAAAGAAAGTGAAGTTAAATTTTATCTATCAGAACTACCTGCTGAAAAGACAACAAAAGGACAGGTTTTAGAACGTTTAAATTATTGCACTAAATATGTTACAATTACAGAAGAAAAAATTATTAACGGTCAAAAATTGGAGAACAAACAAAAGTTAAAATTGTTTTTGAATTATGATTCAATGCTTCAGCAAATATTAATAAAACACAATTTATAAAAATGAAAGAGCAAGTTGATCAACTTAGAAAAGTTTATTACATGAACTTATTGCGTAACAGAATGGAGAAATACAGCTTAATAATAATCTGTAAAGAACAAACAACTTTTTCGAATCGTTACATATCAGAACTATTTAAAACACCTATATCAGGCAGCACAGAAACACACGCTTTTGAAGCGCTTAAAACGGATGAAATATTTCAAAGATTGCACCAAAGATATATTGATAAATTAACCGAAATTGGTTTTCGTTTTGTGTAGAAAGTTAATTATTTATAACTAAATTTAAACTATGAATTTTAACAAAATAGAACAAGAATTAAAGCTTCAAGGAAGAAAGAAGAACTGGTTAATTAAAGAATTAAATTCCTATGCAATGGAATACCACCGGGTAAAAAATAACCAAAAGGAACTTCCTTTGAGTTGGGCGATCAAAATTCCTCAAATTTTACACGTATCAATTGATAAATTAAAGTAAAAAATTTTATTTAAAACTGTTAAAATAGCGTAACAATGGCAAAAGAAATTCCTTTTTTTAAATTTTATGTTGGTGAATGGGCAAACGGTGATATTACAGCGGAATCTTTTGAACTTCAAGGGGTGTTTATAAATATTTGTTCTATCTATTGGAGCAAAGAAGGAAACCTTACAAAACGTTTTATAATTAAAAAGTTTGGTGAAAATTTAATTAATGAATTAATCTGTTCAAAAATAATAAAAAGCGTTAAGGGTGAAATTTATATCAGTTTTTTAGATGAACAGCTTGAAGAATGCGAAGGAATAAGAAGCCAAGCAAGTAACGCAGGTAAGGCTTCAGCAGTTGCAAGAGCAAAAGAAAAAGCAAAGAAAAAACAATTCAACGACCGTTCAACGACCGTTCAACGACCGTTGGATTCTCGTTCAACGGAACTTCAACCAATAAGAGAAGATAATATAAGAGAAGATAATATAAGAGAAGAGAAGAAAGAGAAAAGAATAAATAGTTCAGCAAAAGCTGAAAGTGAATTTATAACGTTTTGGAATCTTTACGGTAAAAAAGTAGGTAAAGAAAAAAGTTTATTAATATTCAAACGTTTAAAAGATTCTGAAAGAAAATTAATACTTGAAACGCTTCCTGCTTACATTGCATCAACACCTGATTTACTTTACAGAAAAAATCCGCAAACATATTTAAACGGTCAACACTGGAAGGATGAAATAATTACTGAAGAAAACAAAACAAAAAACTTTACACAACCTAAATTTTATGAAGATGAACTATAACACAGCATTTGAACACTTTGAAGCCTTCGTTGAAGAACGTGTTGAAAATTTTGAAATTGATAGCTCTGAATTAGCTGCATTTATCCAAAATGTATTAAATTATTTTACAGAAGGATCAACAACTTTAAACAGGGAAAAGGGTCTTCTTGTACGTGGTGCAATTGGATCAGGTAAAACTTTCACAATGAAAGTCATTCAAAAATGGCTTTCTGCACAAAAGAAATTTAGTTTTTACAGATGTCAAACAATAGCTGAAGATTTTAATAAAACTGGTCCTGCTGTTTTGGTTGAATACAACACAGAAAAAGATATTTTATTTGATGATCTAGGAGCAGAAGAACAAGGGCGCTATTTTGGAGATAAGCAAGAAGTATTTGAAAAGATAATTCTTCACAGGTACGAAGTTTTTCAAGTTACAGGGAATAAAAGCCACTTCACTACAAACTTTTCAAATGAAAACCTACAAAAAAAATACGGTGTAAGGGCTTATGATCGATTAAAAGATTTAGTTAACGTGGTAAACTTTCCAATTGAAAAAAGCAGGCGCGGTTTTAAAGTTGCTCGATTTGTTGAACCAAAAATAAATTCAATACCTGTTGATTATGAAGGAATAAGAGCAGAATTTATTGAAAGATGCCTTGAAAATCCTTATAAAAAATCTGTTGAATTAGGAGAAAGTTTAGAATTGGATTTTTATGTATCAAGAAGCTTGTACTGGATTATGGAAGAAAAGAATGTTTTAATGCCTTCTAATGAAGAATTAAGTAAGTTTAAGGGTAATGTATCAAGTCAAATTTTAAAGCCGTTAAATGAGCTAAAAGGCTCTAGCGGTTCTTTCAGTATCAAAAGCTTAATGAACCCATATACACAATCTAATTTAACACCAACAGAACAGGAATCGCAATTAATCGAACAGAAAGCCATGAACAGCTATGTTAATAGTTTAGTTTACAAGCATGGAATGAAATATATAATTAATAAAATCAGCGCATAATGGGTGTTAAAATAGCTTTAGTTATAATCTGCGGTCTATTTGTTTTGGTAACTACTTTAAAAACAAGAAATAAAAACAAAAAAAAATGAAGAATAAAATTTATAAAACTTTGTCTGTTTGGTTGATTGTTAACCTTATGATAATGCCCTTTCCTTTTCTTCTTATAATCTTAATTTTTGAGAACTTAGATACTTTTGTTGAAGCAGTAAATTCAATTGAAAAAGGGTTAAAAATAGCTGTTGTTTTAACAGGTTTAATTTATCAAATGTTTTTGCTTCAGTTATGCAGCAAATATTAAAAGCTAATTATATGAAAAAGAAAGACTTAGAATTAAAAAAACAATTTTCAAATAAACTTAAAATTAATAAATTAAGCTTTCAAAAAAGATTGAAAGCAAATATGAACCTTAAACAAAAATTAAAAAACGATGAACAAACAAACTAAATTTTATCTTCAATTGGTTGCAAAAAAAAAGCATTATGAAGCAGGATTAAAAAACAAAGTAAGCCAAGCGAAATATTATAAACTGCAAGAAATAAACGAAATAATTGAACTTTATTTAAACAAAAAAAATGATTAACAAAATATTAAAAATACAGGATCAGGTGCAAATGCTTTTAGAAAAGTATCCAAAGTGCAGGGATAATGACAACAGACTTTTCATGGTGTTAATTTTAATTATTGATAAAGATCTTAAAAATGAAAGTGTTGAAGTTTTCACAAAGAAATTTATTAATGGTGTTTATCCTGCGATGGAAAGCGTAACAAGAGTTAGGAGAAAGGTTCAAAATCAATTCCCTCATTTAAGGGGTGAAAGTTACGTTGAAAGACAATTGAACGCTTTAGAAGTTGCCAGTGTAATAAATAAAGAATTATGAAATTAGCAGGGGTTTTAATGCTCTTAACTGGTATTGTTTTAGGGATTGCAAGTTCTTCAATTTACCATAAAATAAAAGCCTTTGAAGTGAATAGTGAAATGTTTTCAGCAGGTGCAAAAGAAGCTCTTGAAGATTAATTTACATTCGATTGAAGAAATTATTACTTTTTTTTGCAACAATTCAAAAGTTTGTCCGTATATTCGTTATATGAACAACGCAAAACATAACAACATGACAACTTTATACATTGACACAGAAAATTTAATTATTGAATACGTTTCAAGTTTAAGAGGCGGTTTAAATGGACATGAAGTTTATAGAGAAACTTTATCAATTAAAAAAAGCGTAAAAGCTTACGGATTAGAGGACGAAATAAACCATTTAAAAAATGTTTACAAAGCAAAAGAAATTGTTTTTTGTAATTTAAAATAATAAATTAACCAAAGCCCTTCGGGGCTTTTTTTTTGTCTTATAAATAATTAAATTAACAAACCAAAAACAAAAAACATGACAATTAAAAACTATTTTACAGCGCTAATTTTATTATTTTTCACTTTCATTTTATTAATAACTGCTTTTTAAATGGATGAATACAGGATTAAAAAAATAGCTGCAAAGATAATTGCAGGCGAATTTGTTTCAAGGTGGGATGTAATGCCCTGTAAAAACGAATTAAAACTTCTTTTAAGGAATGATGAAGAAGCTTTTGAAGAATTGCTAATTATGATTGAAGAAGCTGAAAATTAAACGCTAAAAACAAAAAAAACAAAATGAAAAAATTCTACTTGTATAAAATAAACAGCAGCAAATTAAACGAAAAAGAAAGGTTGCAAAGACAGATTAATTTAACCTGCAAAAGAATAAAAGATAAAACTGGTTACAAAGGAAGCTTTCAAGTTCTAAAAGGGTACAACAATAATGATTTTGTTGAAGATAAAATTACAGTAAGAATTGCAACAGATAAATTATAAATGCTTAATTAATTAGTTTTTTTGTAATTTATAAACATGGGCGCAATAAAAAGAACTGATCCACGAGGGCGAAAAAAGAAAAACGATGCAAGAAGGAAACCTTCAATGGGTTTAACACCTCAAGAGGAATATTTCTGCATTGAATATGTAGGGTGTTCAAACGCAACAACAGCAGCAAAGAAAGCAGGCTATTCAATGAAAACAGCAGGCGCACAAGGTTGCAAGATGCTCCAAAAAGAAAAGATTAAAAAAAGAATTGATAGTTTAAAAAAGAATCTGCTTGAATCTTCAGGGATTAGCGCGTTAAATATTTTATTAGAATTAAAAAAGGTTGCCTTCCAAAATCCAAGTGATTTATTTGAGGATTGGTCAAAAGTTAAAGATTTTGCCGATATACCTGCTGAAGTAAAAGCAGGAATAAAAGATATTAAGATAACGCAAAAGAGTTATGGAGAAGTTTCTGAACAGTTTATTCAGTTTCAAATGCACGATAAGTTAAAAGCGCTTGAAATGATTATTAAAATGCTTGGATTAAATGAACCTGATAAAAATTTAAATATAAACGAAAACAATAATTTTAATATTCCTTTAATTGAGTGGGTAGATGATCAGCAAGATTAATAACGTTTATAAACCTTTATACACTACTAAAAAAAGATATTGTTTTTTGACTGGTTCAAGGGGTTCTGCTAAGTCTTACAACGTTTCAGAAATGCTTTGCAGACTAACTTATGAACAGGGGAACGGTGTTTTGTTTACACGTTATACAATGACTTCAGCAGAAACTTCAATTATTCCTGAATTTAAAAAGACCATTGAAAGATTAGGAGTTCAAGAAAACTTTCATATAACAACAAAAGATATTTATAATATTAAAACAGGTTCCTTTATTTGGTTTAGAGGTATAAAAGCTTCAAGCAATTCACAAAAAGCAAACCTTAAATCTTTGGCAGGTGTAACAACTTTTGTGATTGAAGAAGGTGAAGATTTCCTTGATGAGGAAGCTTTTGATAAAATAGATGATTCAATAAGAACGATTAACAAACAGAATAGGGTTATTTGGATTATGAACCCTTCAACACCTGACCATTTTATCTATAAAAGATGGCTTGAAGGCGCGTGTAAATATGAATCTTTTGAAGGTGAACAAATACCAATTTCAACACATGAAGAAGTTGAACACATTCATACAACGTGGCGTATTAGTGAACCATTTCTTAATGAAAGTTGGATTAATAAAGCTTTAACAGCTAAAAAACAGAATCCTAAATACTACGCTTTTAATTATCTTGGGCAATGGAGAACAAAAGCTGAAGGGGTTATCTTTGAAAATTGGTCAATAAATAAATTTAATGATAGTCTTGATTTTGGTTTTGGAATCGATTTTGGGTATTCAAACGATCCATCAACACTTGTTAAAGTTGCAATTGATAAGAAGAAAAACAAGTTATATTTAAAAGAGTTGCTTTATGAAACAGGACTAAAAACAGCAAATTTAGTTGAAGTTTTAAAAGAACATTGTGAAGTAAATGATTTAATAATAGCAGATTCAGCTGAACCTAGACTTATAGATGAACTTTTTGATGAAGGTTTTAATATTAAAGGCGCTATTAAAGGACCTGATTCAATAAGAGCAGGAATAAGACTAATACAGAATTACGAAATAATAGTTGAAGAAAGTTCTTCCAATTTAATTAAAGAATTGAATAATTATATTTGGAGTGATAGAAGAAGTGAAAAGCCTGTTGATAAATTTAACCATTTAATAGACGCTTTTCGTTATTACTGTTCTTTTGATTTAACAACGCCGCAATTTTTTGCACATTAATTTTTTAACTACTTTTAGAAACATGAATATTTTTAGTAAAATTTTATTTAAGGCTTTTGGAAGGGAATTTTCAGAGCCAAACAAGCTTTATGAATCCTTTACAATTGGCAACAATCAATATAATTTTATTGACAGAAATTTTACAAACTATATTGAAAAAGGATTTGTTGAAAATGCAGATGTTAACGCTGTTATTTCAAGAATTGCTTCTTCTTTTGCTTCTATAAAGTGGGAAGTAAAAGAGCGCAAAGGAGATGAAATATTTACAAATACAACTTCAGCTTTAAATGATGTTTTAAAATGTCCTAATCCGTTGCAAACTTGGGCTGAATTTCAAGAAGCAGCCGCTGTTATGTATTTAACAACAGGAAACACTTACATAAATGGTACTGAATCTTTGGGTTTTGCAGGCTTTGGAGAACTTTCTGTTCTTCCTTCACAATATACAGCACCCATAAAAGGAAACGCCATAAACCCTGTTGCAGGATATTCTTTAAATATTAATCAACTGCAAAATTTTAGTGCTGAAGAAGTTCTTCACGTTAAAAGATTTGATCCACGTTTAAAAGGGTATAACGAATTAATAGGGCTTTCACCGTTGGAATCTTTGGTTATGGTTTATGCTGCAAGTTCTGAAAAGTGGGAAGCAATGGCTTCAATATTAAAAAACAAAGGTGCAATGGGTATTGTAACAAGTAAAGAGGGGCGCGGTTTAACACCTGAAAACAGTAAAGAACTAGAAAAACTTTATAAATCAAGGTATGGTGGCGGTGCTAAATTTGGTACACCAATGTTTACAAACGCTTCACTTGATTTTATTAAAATGGGGATGAGCAGCGAAGATTTAAAGTTGATGGATCAAGGAATCATTTCATTAAGGGCTATTTGTAACCAATACAACGTATCAAGCGTTCTATTTAATGATCCTGCTTCAAGTACGTACAACAATATTACAGAAGCAAAAAAGGATTTTTATACAGATGCAATTATTCCTTTACTTGAAATATTTAAACAAAATTATAATAATTGGTTAGTACGTTCATATTCAGAAGCAGAAAATGCTGATTTATTTCTTGATTTCTCCGTTGATAATATACCTTCTTTGCAGGAAGATATTAACAAAAAAGCCCAAACAATAAGTATTTTAATTAAACAAGGTGTTATTTCTCCAAACGAAGGGCGCGAAATGTTAAGCTTAGGAAGAATTGAAAACACACCTTCAATGGATGAATTTTATATAAGCGGTTCAAATGATGCAATTGAAGAAAATATTGAAGATTAGATAATTTATTTTATCTTAATAGGCAAATGGAAGATTTAAATAAACATATTGAAGATAAACTTTCAAAAAGTTACGGGGCAAAAAACATTGCTTTTGAACTAAAAGATATTTCTGAAGGTTCACGCGAAGTTGTATTTTATGGTTCTGCTTTTGATGTTTTAGATTCAGATAATGACGTTATAAAAAAGGGCGCTTTCACTAAATCAATTCAAGAAAGGGGTGGAGCTGCTAATGGTCGCAAAATTGCGCATTTAAGAAACCATGATTTTGAGCACCAAATAGGAAGCATAAAAGAAATTTATGAAGATTCATTTGGTTTAAAAGTAGTTTCAACGCTTGGGAAAAGTACAAAAGGCAATGATGCGCTTTTAGATTATCAAGATGGAATATTAAGAGAACATTCAATTGGGTTTAATTACGTACAAGACAAAATTAAATTCAATGAAGAAAGTTCTTTAAATGAAGATGGACACTGGGATATAACAGAGGTAAAACTTTGGGAAGTTTCAGCAGTTACTTTTGGCGCGAATGAATTTACGCCAGTTTTAGACGTTGCAAAAGGATTAAATAATAAAAGCCAACTTGCAAAAAAATTAGAAGAATTAAACGCTTCTTTTTTAAAAGCAATTAAAAACGGGAAAGGCACAGATGAAAGGCTTGAAAACCTTGAAGCCCGTTTTAATCAAATATGCGAATTACAGAAAGCACTTACAATTGAAAAGCCGCTTATTAAAAGCACTTTGAAAGAAGAAAGCCGCGCTTCTGATTCAGATAAATTAAACAATTTTAACAATAACTTATTTTTAAATTTTTAGAGATGAAAGATTTTTTATCAAAAAAAGGAATATCCGCAGATGATTATTCAAAACTTCCTGCAGGAGAAGCTTTGGAATTAATGAACGAATTTAACGCAATAAAGCAAAAAGCGTTGAATGAAGCAATTGAAGCAAAGGCTTCAAAAGAAGATATTTTAGAACTTAAAGCTGAAATATTAAAGCAAAAAGATGCACAATTCGACCAATTACAAGAAGCGTTAAAACTTCAAGGAATAGCGTTGAAAAAATTATCTTCTGAAGAGGTTGAAGGGAAAGAAGTTTCTTTCAAGCAGTCTTTAAGAACTAAATTAGATTCAAATATTGAAGGATTAAAGAGATTAAAAAATTCTTCAAGTGCAGCAGATAACGTAAAATTTGATGTAAAAGCTGTTGGAGACATGAGCCTAGCAGGAAATGTTACTGGGCAGGTTCCTCAAGCATTAAGAATTTCAGGTTTAAATTCTGTTCCTTCAAGAGTTGTGAGACTTTTAGATATTGTAAGCGGTGGAACAATTGGTTCAAACCTTGTTGAATGGGTTTATCAAGCTAACAAAGAAGGTTCTGCTGGTCCAACTGCTGAAAGTTCTGCTAAAAATCAAATTGATTTTGATTTATTAGTTGGTTCACAGAAAGTTGAAAAGACAACTGCATTTATTACTGTTACAGATGAAATGCTTGATGATGTTGATTTTATTGAAAGTGCTATTAACAACGAATTAACAAAAGAATTGTTGAAAGCTGTTGAAACAGGTGTTTTCGGTGGTTCAGGAGTTTCTCCACAAATGAACGGTATTTTCACAGTTGCACCAGCATTTGCAGCAGGTGTTTTTGCAGGTACTGTTGACAATGCAAACAGCGTTGACGTTTTAAGCGTTGCAATGGATCAAATAATGATTGCACAAGAAGGTTCTGCAGTTCCAAACTACATTTTAATGCACCCTTCAGATGTTACTGCGTTAAAAATGGTTAAAGTATCTTCAACAGATAAAAGATATGTTGAAAGACTTGCAATGGTTGGCGGTGAACTTTCTTTGGATGGTGTTCCAATTATACCAACAACTTTAGTTACTGTTGATAAATACCTAGTAGGTGATTTTAGCAAAGCTTCTGTTTTAACTAAACAATCAGTTTCAATTGAGGTTGGGTACAATGCAGACAACTTTGTAAAGAATTACAAAACAATTCGTGCTGAATGGCGCGGTGTTACTTTCGTTAAAAATAACGATAGAAGCGCTTTTGTTGCAGGTGATTTTTCTACAAATACAGCTGCTTTAGAAACAGCATAAATTATAAATAAGGGGAGCAGCTAAGGCTGTTCCTTTTTTTAAATCTATTTATGATGACAAGAGCAAAAAAAACAAGGGTAACTAAAAAAGAAACAGTTAAACCTGAAGTAAAAGAAGAAATAAACATTAAAATAAAAGTCAAAGTTTTAAAGGGCTTTGCAAAAGAATTTAATTCTGCAAAAATAAAAGATGGTTCTATTTTAAACCTTCCAAAAAAAACAGCAGTAAAACTTTTAAGAAAAGGATACGTAGACAAATTGTAGTTTACTTTAATTTTTACCAATTTTTGAAAGCCTTTAATTTTATTTAGGGGCTTTTTTTGTAAATTAACAGCATGAGCCAATTCACAAGCATTTTAACAACTGATGATTTTAAAACGGGTGAAACAAGAATTTCACAAAACAAGTTTGAAAAGGATAATTTAAAAAGCTACATAAAAGAGATTCAAGAGGAATATTTAAAAAAGCTTTTAGGAGATTCTTTATACCTTGAATTGGGCGCTGAATTACCAACACCAACAACAAAGAAATTATTAAATCTTTTAAACGGTGTTGTTTATACCTATGATTTAAAGGTTTATGATTATACAGGATTAAAAAGAATGCTGCAATATTTAACTTATTACTATTATACAAACAATCAAGACGTTCAAAATACTATTATTGGAAACGTTGCAGGACAAAGCAGGAACAGCGAAAACTTAACAGCAAATTCAACACTTGCTTTTGCTGAAGAAAAATTTAATAAGGCAATTGATTATTTTAAAGAAGCACAACTTTTTATTCAATACAACAACAGCCAAAAAAGAACATCAACGGGTGTTACTGATAACACAGATAACACTTACACAGTCGCAGTTACAGATACTCTTTACATGGTTACAGGCGCTGCTTTTACTATTAATGGTGAATTATATAAATTTGGAACTATTACAGAAAACACAAGTTTTACTTTTACTGCTTCTTCAACTGGTTTAAATTTTCCTAGTGTTTCAGAAATTAAATATAATATTTTTACTAACTTCAAAGGAGTTATACAAAACAAGTCTTTCTTTGGTGGGATGATTAGTTAAATTTACAATTATGGCAACTTTTTTAATAGAATCACGCGGAGCAGACTTAAGGATACAACGCGATAGCATCGCAAGTAAAACACGAATAAATTTATTTGATATTCAAATTAATATTAATAATAATGTCTTTCTTTTTTTCCCTTCAGGGGTTAAAATAGATTTTAATACTGATACGGTTACTGGGTATGCAAATCCGCAGGCTTTAGGCGATCAAATAGGGACATGGATACAAGAAGCAAACACAGGAAGTTAAATTAAAATTATGGCTGCAAAGACTTTTACAAGAACAGGAGGTTTTTTAAGATTTATTGAAGTAGGTGTTGTAATAAAATACTACAATTTAAACTTATTACAGATTGAAGTTACAGGGAATTTTGTTGATTTTCCTGATGGTAACAAATATTTATACAACGATTCAGAACTTACAAACAGTTTTTCAAGTGCTGAAAACTTTGCCGATCAAGTAGGAACTTGGAAAGCTGAAGCGCAGGCTTCAAGCGGCGGCGGTACTGATGCAAACGCAGTACATGTAAACGTAGCAAACGAAATTGCAATTATTTCAACAAAGGCAACGCCAACAGGTGCAGATTTTGTTTTAATTGAAGATGCAGCAGATTCAAACAATAAGAAAAAAATTGTTATTTCTGCACTTCCTGCAACAGCAGATGCGAACGCAGTACACGTAAATGCAGCAAATGAAATAACAGCAATAACAGAAAAAACTTCTTCAGATAATCAAGATGAATATATAATTGAAGATTCAGAAGATAGTTTTAACAAAAAAAGTATTAAAAGAAAAGCTATTGTTGCACCAATCGACAACACAACAGCAACAGCAACAACTTTAACACCGAACATTGATGAAAATGAACAGGAAACAGTTTCTGCACTTGCTTCAGCTTTAACAATTGCAGCGCCAACTGGCACAGCTTCAAACGGTTTAAGATTAATTATTAGGCTAACAGATAACGGAACAAATAGAGCCTTAACATTCAATGCAATTTATCGGGTTATTGGTGTAACACTACCCACAACAACAACAGCAAACAAAACTGTTTATATCGGCTGCGTATATAATGCAACTGCTACAAAATGGGATGTAATCGCAATTAAAGAAGAAGCTTAATATGTATTATATAATTTCGAAAATAGAATTGGAAGGAACAGAATTTTTAAAATATTCTGATTACGGAACAACAACGGATATTGAAATTGTAAATCAAATAAATGAAGATTATGATTCAACTTTAGGCGCATTTTTAGGAGAAAACAGAACAAAATTAGAACTTGGATTAGTAAGCGTTTCAACGTTTTTTGAATCAACTTCTTTTGTTTATGAAGCTAGAACAGAAGTTATAAATGTTAATGGCTTAGAATTAAAAAATATTACCAACTTAAACGAGCTTTAAGCAATGGCAGCACCAACAAAAGGGAACGTAACCAATTTAAACCAAACGCCAGGGGCAAACAATAAAACCCAAAATCATACACAAAATACGGGTTCAAATGGTTTAATTATTGCGCAATTTACAATGAGTAACACGCGAACATATACGGGTTGTACGTATGGCGGTGTTGCAATGTCTCAATTATATCAATTAAATAGAAATGGGCTATCTCAAAGAATGGCTTTTTATTACTTAGAGAATCCGCCAACGGGAAACAATCAATTGAGGGTGAATTTTAACGGTTCACAGTTTAACCCTATTAGCATGCACATTAGAAGCTTCACAGATAGTGGGGGTGTCGGTTCATCAATTAGAACGGGCGGTGCTTCAAGTCCTCACACAGGGAATTTAACAGTAACTCAAGATGATTCTTTAGTAATGATTACTTCATGCTGTGTTAATGCAATCGCTACGCAACAAATACCAACAGGAACAATAAGAACTTTTACAACACACAACACCAACAGACAAGTCGCAACGGGTGCGATTAGTGTTAACGCAGGAGAAAGCGCAGGGGTTTTATCTGTAAGAGCAACTTCAGTTTTCGGTAATTTAACTCTAGACAGAACAGAAATAAAAGGGTTATCAGGTTCAGTCGATACTTCAGCAAGTGATTTTTTTAATATAATATGAGCAACAGGATAACAATAGAAGCATTAATATCAAGCGTTGTTGCAAAGTTAAGAGCAAAAAGGACAGCAGCAATTACTTCTGTAACTGCAAGCGGCAATGAATATACTCTTAATACTGCAAATACTTTTGATATTAAAAAAGGACAATTTATAGAAGTTTTAGGTGTTTCTGTTTACGTTATTGAAGTTTCAAAAAATGTATTTATTAAAGTAGAATCTTCAGTTAGTTTATTAACTGCTTCTTCATGGGTAGCACTTCAACCATATTTTTATTATGGTGATCCTGTTGATATGAATAACGAAATAAACGCAGGCGGTATTGATATGGACGCAAAATACCCAGCTGTAATTATGTTTGAAGTTCAAAGGCAAAAGTTTTTCAAGGATAGAAGCCTTTTATATGATTCAGAAAGTTCTTTAAGATTGTTTTTTATGGATCAGGCGAATTATGAAGATAGTTCTATTGATGAACTTTATTCCGTTGTTGACCGTATGAAAAAATTAGCAATTGAATTTATTAATCAGTTAGATATTACAAAGGGAGTTTATATACAAGATTCAGATTATATTATAAGCAATTATTCAAAATGGGGTGTTAAAATTATACGAGATAGAAGAACAAGTTCAGAAACTCTTTTTGATAATAATTTAACAGGCGTTGAACTTGCTATTGATGTTCCATTAAGTAAAACTTTACAGTTCAATTGTATTTGCTAAAAATTTTCGTATTTTAGGTAATAATTATTAATAATTTAAAATTTTATAAAACATGATTTGTTGTAGTGATTTTTATTCATCCATTTCAAGCTTTGACTGTTCATCATTGATGGAAGTTGAATTGTTTGAAGTTTGGGTTCCTTTGTATGATAGTACAGGAGCCTTAAACAAAATCAGCAAGGCTGATGCAAAAACCCTTGCTGCATGGGTTTTAAAAATTAACGCAGCGAATAATAAGAATAAATTTTATCCTTTACCTTTCATGGATAATATCGTTGATGAAAGAGCAGATGATACTTTTGAAACTTTAGATAGTGGTGCTAATATCAACACTAAACAAGGTGATAGAGATTTTGAAGGGTTTTTTATTCAAGAGCCTAACTGTGTACTTTCAGAGGTTGAAGAATGGAAGAAAGCAGGTGCTTGGGGTAAATATGTAATTGACAAAGCAGGAAATATTATTTTCAGATTTTGCAAAACTGATGCGGATGATTTATTTCCTATTGTAGTTGATCATAAATCTTTACAAGCTAGACTTGTTAAGCCTACGTACACAACTTCAATGAAGCATAGAGTTGCATACAGATATGCACAAACTGAAAAAGATGGTGATTTAAGAGTTTTACCAGTTTCAGAACTTGATTTTGATCCGTTAACAGCGGCAACTTTCAGAGGACAGGTAAACGTTGAAGCAACTTATACTGCAATTGGTACAACAGGATTCACAGCAACTTTAAAAGATTGCTTTGGATGTCCAATTAAAGGATTAGTGGCAGGAGATTTTACAATAGTAACTTCACCAGCAGGCGCTTCAGTAACAATTACTTCTGTAACTGAATCTTCGGATGGTGTTTACGTATTTGTTATTCCTACACAATCAGGAGGAACTAAATTAAAACTTTCAGGAAGCAAGAACGGTTTGAACTTCGGACCAGTTGAAAAGAGTTTAATTTCAATACCATAATTAAAAGTTTATACAGGGGTGCAGATTAATTTTTGCACCCTTTTTAAAACAATAAAATGAAAAAAGAAATTATAAAAGGCTTTGTTTATTTGGAAGGTGTTAAAACTGCTTTCAATCAGGATTTTGTTAAAGGTTTATCTTTTGAAGAGTTTAAAGGTGTTTTTAAAGGCAAAGTTTTATATACTAATCAAGCAAAAGATTTACAGCCTGAATTAAATAAAATATTTGAAGCAATTGCAGGCAAAAAAAAACCAATTAGAAGAAAAAATTCAGATAAAAAATAAATTAGTTTTTAATTTTAAATAATTTTTTACTTTATAGCCTTGCAAATAGCAGGGCTTTTTTATTAAAAATGGACATAGGCAAAACAATAAATAAATATAAGCGGTTAAACTTTGTAAAAATAATTACTAAGATTTTAAACAGTTCAAGAACAAGAAAGTATATTATTTTTTTAGAGCAAGAAAGACTTTTAACTACTGGTAAGGATTCAGAAGGTGAATCTTTGGGGGAATATAGCCCTGTAACAGTTGTAATAAAACAAGAAAAAGGGCAAAGAACAGACCATATAACTTTACTTGATACAGGTGCTTTTTATAAATCTTTTACCTTTCATGCAACAGGAACAGAATTAATTTTTGATGCTGATCCAATTAAAAAAGATGAATCAGGAGAAGAAAGCAATCTTTTTGATGATTTTGGAATTGATGTTTTAGGTTTAAATGATGATGATACTGAAAAAGTAATTGAATATATTTATATTGAATTAAGACGTTTTTTATTACATGAACTATGAACAAAAAATATTATAACAGTCTTTCAACCCTTCCAGTTTGGAACTTCTTTAAAATTAAATTAACTGGGCAACTAATTTATTTATTAGAAACTGAAAAACATGAAGATATTAAAATTGAAAAGCATGATTTATTTGAACTTTATGAACGTTGGGAGAAGTTAGAAGCTGAATTTATAAACCGTTTTGCAATGTCGCAGGAATTTATAAATAGATGCTTAATTGAAAAAAGCATTCTTTTGCTTAAATTAGAAGAACTTACTTCAAACGATCCTTTTATTGCAAACAGAATAAAAGCTGAAGAAATGAAATTGCAAAACGAAGAAGAACAAAAAGGAGAATTTGATATTGATAAAACAGTTGGGCACGTAGAAAAGTACATGGGATTCCAAATAGATACTTTTACAACACCAATTGCAAAATTATACAGCTACATTAACCAAATGAAAGAACAAGCTGTTAAAAGCGCTTAAAATGGCAAAAAAGATTAATAATAAAGATTTTTTTGAAGATGGTTTTGGAAAGCCCTTATTAGACTTTTTTAAAACTTTAAATACTCAAATTGATGAATCAACTAAAAAGATTCAAGGTTTAGCAGGTGAATTAAAAAAAGAAATATCTAGTAATAAATTAACAAGCGGTGCAGACGTTCAAAAGCTTTCAAAGCAAAAGGAACAAACAGAAAGCATTAAGAAGCTTTACAAAGAACAGGAACAAGCAAGAAAAGATTTATTAAAGATTGCAGAACGCGAAGCAAAAAGAGAAGCTTCAATTGAAACTGCAAGACGTAAAGAAATTAAAAAAACTGTTGAATTTGAAAAAAGAGAAAAAATAAAATTAGCTTCTGAATTAATAAAACAAAAGAAAAAGCAGCAAGAAGAAAACAAAAAAATAAATAATAAAATAATTGCTGATCAAAATAAAAATGCTGAAAATTTAAGAAAGTTAAAAAATAAAGAAGAATCTGATTTAATTAAATTAGAAGCAAAAAGAAAAATTGAGATTCAAAAATCTATTGAATTTGAAAAGCGTGAAAGAATAAAACTTGCTAATGAATTAATTAAGCAAAAGAAAAGAGAAGAAGCAGAAACAAAAAGAGTAAATGAAAAACTAAGAAAGGAACAAGAAAAACAAATTGCAGCAAAGAAGAAATTAATTGATAAAAACAAAGCTGAAGAAGGAAGTTTAAAACAATTAAGGCAACAACTTAATCTTAATATAAAAGCCTTTGATTCATTAAGCAAAGAAGAAAGAGAAAGCGCACAAGTTGGACAGGTTTTAAAAAAAGAAATCCAAAAACTTCAAAAAGAACTTCTTGCAGTAGAACAAACAACAGGAAGAAGCCAAAGAAACGTTGGTAACTATACAAGTGCATGGGGCAAATTAAGCGGATTATTTAAAAAGGGGCTTGCTTTTGTTGGTATTACAGGCGGTATTACAGCAATTGCAACAGCATTAAAAAATTCTGTTAAAATATTTAAAGACTTTGAACAAGGAAACGCAAATCTTGCCGCTGTTTTAGGTAAATCAAGAAGCGAAATTAAAGCACTTACTAATGATGCAATTAGGCTTGGGGGTTCAACTGCTTTTACTGCTTCACAAGTTTCTGAACTTCAAACAGAATTTGCAAAACTAGGATTTAATGAAAAAGAAATTTTAGATGCAACAGAAGCAACGCTAAATCTAGCAGCCGCAACGGGTTCTGAACTTGGAGAAGCAGCCGCAATTGCAGGAGCTACTTTAGGCGGTTTTGGTTTAGATGCTGAAGAAACTGCAAGAGTTACCGATGTCATGGCTAAATCATTTAGTACATCGGCTTTAGATTTAGAAAAGTTTAAAGAATCAATGAAAATTGCAGCGCCTGCGGCAAAAGCTGTTGGTGTAAGTGTTGAAGAAACAACTGCGCTTTTAGGTACATTATCAAACGCAGGTATTTCAGGAAGTTTGGCAGGAACAGGTTTAGCAAAATCGTTTATTCAATTAAATAAAGCAGGTTTAACTTTAGAAGATGGTCTTGAAAAAGTTATAAATTCTGAAAACAAACTTAAAACAGCAGTTGATTTAGTTGGTGTGAATGCAGCAAAATCTTTTTTAATTCTTGCTGAAGGAACAGAAACAACAAAGCAATTAAAAATAGGTTTAGAAAATGCAGGTGGTGCAGCCGAAAAGATGGCAAAAGAGCAACTTGATACGCTTGAAGGAAAAACCAAAATATTAAATTCTGCTTGGGAAGGGTTGGTTTTGTCTTTGCTTTCGGGTGATAGTGCTTTTTCTTCAATTGCAAAAGGAATTGTTGAAGCAACAACTTCTTTATTAGGTTTTTTAACTACTTCAGAAGATGCAAATGAAGTTTCTTTTGAATCTGCTAGACTTAATAGAGATTTAGCAAATTCAAGCCAAGTTTTGCTTGATGAGTATGAAAGTTTAGTTTCTAAGGGTATAAAGCCAACAGCAGAAGAAAAAGAAAAACTTGATATTATTACTTTAAAATTAAAAGATAGACTTGGCGAAAGTGTTATTGCAATTGATGAAGAAACAGGTGCTTTAACTTTGAATACTGAAGCAGTAAGGGAGCAGATAAAATTAAAAAGATTTGCAAGTGATCAGGAAGCCGCAACTTTAGCAAGTAGATTAAAAGGAGTACAAGAACAGTTAAAACTTGAAGAAAAACAAATTGAAAACGATAATAAAGAAGCAGAAAGAAGAACAAAAATCCAACAAGAATTAAGAAATAATATTATATTAAGAAGGCAAGAACAAGGTTTAATTGAATCTGCAATTAATCCAAACAAAGAAGTAATTAAAGCAAGAGAAGAAGAAGTAAAAGCGCAGGAAAGATTTATTGATTTTGCAGAAAAAAGAAATAAAACAAGTCAATCCAATTTAAAAAATAAAGAAGAAGAAATTGATTTATTAGAAAAATTAAAAGAATTAAATTTTACAGCAGCAGACGTTGAAGCACTTTTTACTGTAAACAAAGCAAAAAGCAATAAAGAAAAAGAAGAAAGCAATGAGCAAGATGAAATAACAATTGGTTTATTAGGTGAAATCGAAAAAAAATTAAAAGCTGCTAGATTATTAAGAGATTCAGCACTTACTGAAGAAGATATTAAAAAGCAGCAAAAAATTATAAAAGGTTTAGAAGAAGAAAGAGATGCTTTGCTTAATATTGGAGAAGTTAAGGAAGAAGCAAAAAAAGAAGAAGTTGAATTTGAAGTTTTAAATGAAGAAATTGATAAAAAGAAGCAAAAAAGATTAGATAAAGCAGCGAAGGAAGAAGCAAAAAGACTTGAAAAGGAAAAGAAAGACAGAGAAGCAGCCGAAAAGGCAAAGCAGAAAGCAATTGATGAAACTATTGAAAAGAGTTTTGAAGCAGCTGAAAAGTTTCTTGAAGCACAAAAGAACGCACAAATACAAATTTTATCAAATCAAATAGACGCATCCAAACAATTACAAAATCAACTTTTAACTGTTGCAGCAGGTTCAGGAGCAGCAGCAGAAGAAGCACGAAAAAGTTTAGCTTTAGAAAGTACAAACCAAAGAAAACTTGAAAGCGAAAGGGAAAGAACTATTAAAAGACAGGCTGCACAGGCAACAATTCTTGCTGCTTTAGAACTTACAATATCAGCAGCGCGAAGGGGTGAAAGTTCACCTGCTTCAGCAGCGGCTTCAGAACTTGGGCAAACGTTAAGCGCAGCAGAATCTGCGAGCAGTCGTATTAATAATGTTGTTGGATTCTTCACAGGTACAGAAAATGTAAGCGAAGATTTAAAAGATAAAAAAGTTTATGATGGTAAAGATGGTTATTCTATCCGAGTTCATGGTTCAGAACGCATTATACAGGGTGCAGACAATAACAAATTAAACGGGTTATCAAATGAAGAACTTGTTAAAGCTGGTGTGATGTATAAAAAAGGATTTGGTTCACATAAATACGCAGCGCAAACTGGTAATTTAACGCAGGTTATTAATTCAAATAATAATGAAGACGTTGTTAAAGAATTAAAAGAAGTTAAAGAAGCTTTTAAAAATGGTCAAAAATCAATTGATTTTAAAATTGATCCAATAAAGCAGCATTTAATAAAAGAAACAAAAACACAGGGCAAACTTTTGCGGCAACACTATAAAAAAGGAAGGCTTTTATAATGGCACGATTAGATTTAGAACTTAACGGAAAACCAGTAAGCCCACCAAAAAATTGGCGCGGTATTAATGTTTTAATGACTTGGGATAATGGAAGCGCACAGGCAAACATAACAACAGAAAATTTTCAATTAGTACAAGATGCAGC
>Ga0209634_1000417_pt1 | contig 33300 bp, 43 predicted proteins | sample LinPmetageLP40_FD_184043 | JGI IMG/M metagenome (GOLD analysis project Ga0209634, IMG submission 184043) | Marine viral communities from the Pacific Ocean - LP-40 (SPAdes) (version 2) | ecosystem: Environmental > Aquatic > Marine > Oceanic | place: Pacific Ocean | collected 2010-08-26 | reverse complement strand
CAGATAATGGAGGGCAAGTATTTTCAATAGCAGCTCCAAGTGGTGGATGGTCAATCGGAACAAGAGTATATGCTAATGCTAATGGAACTTCTACTGCTGTAAATACTGATGCTACATCCCCTGGTTATGGTGATAGACTTTTTGGTTCCGCTGGATGGGTGTTAACTGGAGTTAATGACCCTGTTAGTGGGGGAGAACAAGCAATATTACTTGATGATGAAAGTTGTATAACTGCAACATTTGGATGTGCACCTTAAAATAATAATATATGGCATTTACTAATCAAACTGTAACTTATAGCGAAACTTCAAAAGGGTTTCCTTCATTTTATTCATTTATTCCAGAACAAATTAAAGGAATGAATGGTTATTTATATACTTTTTATCAAGGTAAATTATGGCAACATAATTCAAGTACCGCTCTCAGAAACACTTTTTATGGTAGTACTTTTAGCTCTACTATTACAAGTGTCTTTAATCAATCACCTTTGGAAAATAAACTATTTAAAACCATAGGTATCCAATCTGACTCTGCTTGGTCGGCTACTTTAAAATCTGACTTACAAGATACAGGCTCTATATCGTATTCATATTTTGTACAAAAAGAAGGAGAATGGTTTGCGTATTTAAGAAGTAATCCTGCTAATCCTATTAGTGGTGAATTTCCTTTACGTTCAGTTCAAGGTGTTGGTGGGCAAACTGTACGTACTGGTGTAGGAACTGGAGTTTGTGTTTTAACATTTGATATGGCTGTAGATTTAGGAAGTATGATTAATGAAGGAGATACAGTTTATTATGCTATAATACCTAATCCAGTCACAGACCCATATACCCCTATTGAAGCAGGTCCAGTATCTTCTGTAAATTATGATGCGGCAAATAATATTAATAATATTACTATAAATAATAGTGCTACGGCATTACCAGCAACAGGTACTGAAGTATATATATTATACATAAAAAATCAAATAGCTGAATCTAATGGTATACTGGGTCATTATGGTGAATTCACCTTAACTAATGGTCTAGTTGAAAATCCAAATTCACTTGCTGTAGAACTCTTTGCTGTTGATTCAGACGTTATGAAAAGTTTCCCTTAAAATTAGTATCTTTGTTCTTATTTAAGTAAATGAGTAATAAAGAAAATTTAGTTGCATCTAAAATATTAACTGGTATATCTAAAAGTCCTGGACTTTTGTGGGAGAAACTAGAAATATTTCAAGATGAATTAAAAAAAGTAAATGGTTGTTTAACTCATAATGTTGGAGAAGAACAATCTAAAGGTTTAAAAGAAGTAGCTCCTTTAGAGCATCATTTTGAAGGTGGTTTGTATACAAGAGAGTTGTTTATGCCAAAGGGTGTTTTTATTGTTAGTTTAATTCATAAAAAACAACACCCTTCTTTTTTATTAGAAGGCGAAGTTTCTTTTATAACTGACGAAGGTGAATTAAAAAGAATAAAAGCACCGTATAAGGTGTTTACACAAATAGGTACACAAAGAGTTTTTTATGTACATAAAGATAGTAGATGGTGTTGCGTTAATAAAACCAATGCAACAACTGTTAAAGAAGCAGAGTTAGATATATATGTAAATAAATATTTAGAATTGCCTAAAGAAGTATTAAACAAAAATAAAGAATTATGGCAGCAGTAGCATTATTAATTACAAGCATAGCTTTAACTGCAGGTAGCACTGCTTTAAATTTTGTAAATGCAGGAAAACAAAGAAGAGCAGCATCAGACGCTGAGTTTGATGCCGAACAAGCATTAATAAAAGCACGAGAAAAACTAGGAACAAATTTTTACGAAAATTTATCTATTAACAAAGAAAAATATGTTTTAGAAAGAGAAGCATTATTATCTGCAGGAGCTCAGGCTACAGCAGCAGGAGCTGAAAGCGAAAGAGGAGCAGCAGCAGTTGCTGGTAGAGTTTTAGCGGCACAACAAAAAGCACAACAACAACAAACTTCTAGAATGGGTGATGAGCAGAAAAAATTAGAAGCATTAGTTGCTCAAGAAGATTCTCGTTTAAGAGATATTGGTGTTCAGTTAGATTTAGAAGAAGTTAAAGGAGCTCAAATTGCGGCTGGTAGAGCAGAACAATCAGCAAATATGTTTCAAGCTCAAGGAATGCAAGGAATATTAGATACTGCTAAAGCAGGAGTAGCATTATCTGGAGGTCTTAAAGAAGCAAAAGCTGCTGGAGGAGGAGATGTTCCATTTATGTTAGATTCAAGTAATTTATCTAAATCAGGTTTTACAGGACCAACTGCACTAAATGATGCTTTTACATCATTTCAAGCAACAGAACAAGGTGCTTTATTTAAAGATTTAGATTTTTCACAAGTCAATGACATAATTAATAGACCATCTATAAATAATGATGGGGAACCGCAAGTGGGTGGTATGATTGCAGGTCAAGATTTTATACAAACATCTTTAGGGGATGCTGGAGTAAAAGATTTTAATAAATTTTTAAGACAACAAAAAAGAGCTTTAAGACAATTAAACAACACAGGATTAGTAGTTGAAAAATTAGACAAGCCTACACCAGATGATTATCAAGGAACTTATGATTTTATTCCACTGGGTTAAAAAAATAAAAAATGGCTAAAACATATATAGGATACGCTCAAAGAGAAAAAGAAACTAATGTAAACTGGGGAGCAGTTGCTACAGGGTTTACTGATTTGTTAAATGAACAAAGAAAGACTAAAGAAGAAAATGAAGCGGCTGATGCTTTGGCTACTCAAGAACTAGCAACTACATTGCAAAACTCTCCAGAGGGTGGAGACAGAGAGTCAAGTGATTATATTTTAGATTATGTAAATAATGCGTCAAATTACAACTTAATGTTAAAGCGTCAATTAGATGCTGGTAATATGAGTAGAAAACAATTTACTACATTAACACAAAATTTAACTAATGGCACTGCACAAATTGTTGCAATTACTAAAAAATATAATACTTACTTACAGAATCAAGAAAAACGTATGAAAGAGGCTACAGAAATAGGTGGTCAGGCAGCTCAAGACGTTTGGAACGCTGGAAAAATTCAATCATTTGCAGACTTTAGAGATAACGCTGCTTTTATTGACCCTACAACAATGAAGGTTAGTCAAGGGAAATTAGTAGATAAAGTAGTTGATGGAAAAACAATAAGAGTTATGTCTGACAATACAGCAGACTTTACTCAAGTTAGTACTATGCTAGGATGGATGGGTCAAGAGATAGATAAGTTTGATTTAACTAAAGCTATAGATGATACATACAAAACATTGGCTCCATCATATCAAACAAATATGCCAGATGGTTCTATAAAAGATGACGTTAGAAAGATGCCTGGTTTTCAAAAAGCGGTAAATGGTAAATTAAAATCTTATTTAAATGACCCTAGAAATGTAGCTAGTGTTTTAGCTGATTACGCACAAATGGCTCCTAAAGGAGGTACAGACGGAGCTCCAGCTCCTTGGGAATTTACAGATGATGTAAAAAAAGCAAATAATAAAAATGCCATATATCTTACTCCAGACTCGTCAGGTAATTACAATATTGATTTAGATAGTAAACAAGGTCAGTACTTACAAGAACAAGCTCTTGAGTATATGAATTCTCAATTAGAATTAAAAATACCTAGGAAAACTACTGCTTCAGCATCAACAGGATTTGACAAAGAAAGTTCTGAATATCGACAAAAAACTTTAAGTATAGCTAATAACACAAACAATTGGATGGCATTAAAAAATGCAAAAAATATAGAACAATTTGATGCAGCTAAGAAAAATCTTATGTTAAGGTCTCGTAAAGATAAAGATATGGTGGATATTACCGCTATTAATATGGATAATGGTAATTTAAAAATGACTTATTTTGACCCAAATACTAAAGCATCTTCAACTCTGTTAATATCTATGGCTGGTAAAAACGAAGATTTTTTAAATGCAGGAGAATCATTTATAGGAGCTAGTTACTATCAAATAAGTGAAAGATTAGGTAGCGAAGCAATGACGAATATTCTTAACCAAGAAAGAACAACAGGTCAAGGAGGAGAATTTGTAAATTATAAAACTTCAAATGAAGAACAAGTCGATATACCATATTCTAGTTTAACAATACCAAATAGTGACCCAGATAAGGCACCATACAGTTTAAATAATTATCTTAATAACGCTCAAGATATAACTCAAATATCTGACGAAACAGACGCTACAGTTTTTGCTGTAAATGAAATTTTTACTAGACAGACTAATCCTGATAAAGCGTTAAAAATGAAAGGTATAACTATTAGGAATTTAAGCGAAACAGGTGTTCCAAGTATGGATGGTAAACTTTTTGAAATTTATTTACCAGAGGTTATGACTGCTCCAGTATTTTTAGACTCAGAATCTCCTTCTACAACTAATGCAGTAGTTAGAGAAATATACAATGCTATTAATGAAGGTAATACAATTACTCCTAGAAATTTACAAAAAGCTTTAGGAGGAGAAATGTATAGAAAGCAAGAATCTATTTTAAATGGCTTACAAAAAAAGCAAGAAATTTCATCTGATATAGAATGGAATGATGGTATGGGTAAACAACAAGAAAACTCTACAATTAATATTGAACCTATTATTTCAACTATGGAGCCTGGAGAAATATTAGGATATGACTTTAATACAGCACCAACAATAGATGCTATTTATAAAGCTTATAAAGATAGTGGTGATACAATTTCTATAAGAAAAGCACAACTGCTACAAAAAGAAGCATTAAAACATTTCAACGCTAATAAATAAATATGGAGGACGAATTAAAAAATCTTACAACACTTAACGATATATATAATGATTTTGTTATAGAAAAAGATAATTTTTCAAATGCGGAAGGTTTTATAGATATGTATAAAGATGCTTCTCCAGAAGAGTTGTTTGAGTTAGTTGACCAAAATTCTTTTACAGATGTTAATCAGTTTGCAGAAATGTTTGAGTTAGTTGAAGAAAAAGAAAAAAAACCAGAGTCAAGCCCTTTAACTGGTGCTCTAGACTGGTTAAAAAAAAGTTACCAATCATACTTTCCAGACGAAAAAAAAAAAAAAGAAGAAAAATTTCCAGAAGTTAAAAAAAATTCAAAAGGTGTTTATATTAATATAGCAACTGGAGAAGAAGTACCTTTAATAAAAAAAGGCTCAAAAGAATATAAGGACTACAGAGGAGAACAGCCGTTAGATATGACTAACAGTTATTCTTATGATAATTATGGAGATTTAATAACTTCACCAGATTTTTTTGCCGATAAAAAAAACATAGACTATTCTCCACAAAATATTCACAAAAGCCTTAAAGATAATATAGGAAAATATGGTTTTGTATTAGATAATCCAAACGCACCACTTTTAAAAGATGCGTTGACTGGAGATTTAAAAACTATGAACTTGCCAGTAAAAGGAAGTGGTAATGAATCTGTTACCGTGGTTTCTACAAACGGATTACATACTTTTAATATAAAACTAAAAGATGGAGCTGTACAAAATCAAGATGAGTTTGATAATTTTTTAGAATTCTATGGGCAAAATCCAGCCGCTCCTGCACCAAATGATGAAGTTATAGCTAAATCATTAAAAGTAAAAGAGTCACGTTCTGGAGCAAGATGGAATTCAGATACTAAAGATTATTCTTCTGTATTAATGTCAACAGTAGAAATGGATGGAGTTAATTATGCCTTACCTTCGTTATTCCCAAAAAACCCTGACGCTCAATCTACTTACTCAGAAGATTGGATTGAATTTAATCCAAAAACACAAACTAAAGAAATGATTGCTTTAGCTCGTGAACGAGGAGAGTTGTATGCTTTTGATACTAAAGACCAAGCTGATGATTTTGCTGGAGGTTTGTGGAAAGAAGCTAATACAGTAGACTTAGAAAAACAACTATTTTTTAAAAGAAATGGAATAGATAATTATACTTCAATATTTAAAGCTGTTAATGAATATGAAAAAGCAAGAGATGAAGTTTTTTTTATTGACGATTTAAAAAAAATAGATATGTCAATGGGAGATTTAGCTATAAAAACAGGAGACGTTACTCCTATAAATAGAAATGTTCCAGAAGTTACTGAAGAAGAAAAATTACTTTACCCATATTTATTTGATGAAGACGGAAAGTTAAGAACAGATATTCAAGCTTACAGAAAAAAAAGAGATGAACAAAGAGACAATCTATACAACATTACACAAGATGAAAATTTTGTGGCTACTACCATAGCCTGGGATATAGAAGCGGCTAAACGAAGACAAGTATATATTGATGATGCTTATAATATTAATAAACAAGCACAGATGTCAGAAGTTGTTTTAAATAATTTTGCTATAGAAAAATTTGGTAAAAAAATAAGTAATTTACCTTTAATGATTTCTGAAGGAGACTATAATGAAGAAGATATAAGTTTAGTAAATTTTATGGTAGCAGCAAAAGCTCAGATAGATATGGATAAAAAATATGCTGCTGACCAATTTTTTGTTTCAAAAACATATTTAGATTCTAAAAATCTTAAATCCGCTCAAGGAAAAGTATTAAAAGGAATGTGGAATAATGTTTCTAATGAATGGAATACTCGTAGAAAAAGAGGAGAAGCTGGTAAAGTTATTTTAGCTATGGGTGTATCTGATAGTCCTACAGAAACAGAAGATATATTAGGAATGTCTCGAGAAGAAGCGGCAAAATATATTTCGGATAAACTAATGGAATCAACCACTTCCAGCAGGGGTACTTCTGTAGAAATGTTAGAATGGAATAGAAGCAAAGGTTTTAGAGAAAGTTTAGATGTATTATTGGACAACCCTTTAGATATGGGATTGTCTTTATCGGCTGGTTCTTTTTCTGAAATATTACCTTATGGTGTACAAATGGTTTTAGGAGCAGGTCTTATGAAAGGTACAATAGATGCCACATTAATGAAAGGACCTCCTCAAGCAAGAGCAATAGCTGGGGTAAAAGGTTTAGTTCAAGGAATGCAAGTAGGAGCGGCTGGAACTTTAGTTGCAATGGAATATACTAATGCTGCTTTTGAAGCAATGACATTAAAAGGATATGATATAGCTAGTCCAGAAAGTGTTTTAAAAGCCGTTCAAGATGATAATGTTTGGACAGAAGCAAGAGATGTTGGTTTAGCAAGAGGTATACCTATTGCTATAATAGATTATTTTACAGCTAGAATGGCTGGTAGAATATTAATGGGTAGAAATAGCTTTGGGTGGAAAAAATTTGGTTTGTTGGCTGCTGAAAGAGCGGTTATTGACCCTAGTGGTGAAGCTTATGGTGAATATTTAGCTCAATTAAATAATCAATTATTAAACGATAAAGAATTTAGAGCAGAAGAAATTGGTTTAGAAGCAATTGGTGCATTTGGAAGTAATTCAAGCAATATGGTTATGAATGCATTTGTAACTTCTTTAAAAAATGAAAGAATTATTGCTGGAGAAAGAATGTCAGGAGAACAAGGTACTGCTAATTACTCTCAAAGAATTGGTAATAGTGAGCAGGTAAGTAATTGGGCAAATTCAATGCAAGAAACAAAATTACTATCACCATCTACTGTTCAAGATATACAGGAAAATATAGGAGCTAAAAGAGAAGCTAAGACTTTAATGCAAATGAATGATGGGCAAGTTACTAATTCTAAAGATTTACCTATTCAAACTACAATGATGGAGTTGATAAGATTACAAAATCAATTATCTATATCCCCAACTTCTACAACTATATTTGGAAAAGAAATAGGTTTGATTAAACAAGCTTTAAATACTTTAGCGACTAATAAAGTTTTTAATCCAGAAGATGAAGACATACAAGCGTTAAGCCAACTTTCTAATAAACTATTTAATAAACCTTTTTTCAATCTTGAAACTAAAGAGTTAACTGATGTTAAGGGAACTGTAATAGAGGAAGAAATAATAGAAACAGAAACAGAGGTAGAGAATACCTCCGAAACGCAAACAGAGGTAGAAGAAAACCAAATTGCTGCAGAAGATTTAAGTGTAGAATTAGAAGATTTAAATAATGAGATTTTATCTGTTAAACAACAACTTAAAGAAGAATTAAAAGCACCAGGTCTTACTAAAGAACAAAAGATTGATTTAAGAGAAGATGCAAAGTCACAAATACAGTCTTATAAAGAAGATATAGCTGAAGCTAAAAGAGAAGCTAAAAGAGGAAATGTTTCTTTAAGCCAGAAAAATGTTAGTGAGTTGTTTACTGATGACCGAACAAGTAATACCAATGTAGTGGCATTTAGTAAAGTTCCTTTAAGTGCAATAAAAGACAAAAGAATTCCAGGTGGTACAACAAGAGATGTCTATGACATAGGTAATGATAGAGTAATTAAAATTGCTAAAAATCCTAGAGGTCTGCAACAAAACGCATCTATCGGATATGGAGATGCAAATATGTTAGGAGGTAAGGTCCCAGAAATTTATGAAGTAGGAACAGATTATATTGTTGTAGAAAAAGTTCCACGTAATGATAAAGCAGTAAGAGCATTTTTAAAGCCTTTGGAGAAATTTTCAGCTAGAGATTTTGAAGTTAGAAATAGAACTAGAGAGTTAATGGATACAATGCAAGAGTTAGACTTACAAGACTTTTTAAATTATGATTTATTATGGAATGATTTTAAAGCTCCAAGAAACTGGGGTCAAAGAGCTGATGGTACTATTGTTTTAGTTGACGAAGGAGCATTAAATGAAAATGTTACCTCTAAATCTAAAATTCCAGATTGGGCTAGACAAGAATGGTCTGAAGTAAAACGAGATAGAAAAGGAGGTTCTGATGTAAGTTTAAGTCAAAGACGTATACCTTTAAAAAACTTATTGCTAGACTATGGTTATGACACTAAAACTGGATTTTTTCCTAATACAATTTCAAATATAAGTCCATTGAAAAGGGGATTACAAACTTTTGGATATGATTTAATAACTAATAATGATGAAGTTACAGGAAAAGTAACTGGGTACCATATTGCTCAAGAAGGAGGTAAAAGAAAATTAGATTTATTTAAAGGAGAAAAATTAAAAAGAGAAGCAAGACAAGGAAAAGAAGTTTCTCCAGAAACAAGAAAAGAATTAGTTGAGTTATTAAGTAAAGCATTTCCTGGTGTTAAAGTGTTTGATAATGTAGAAGCTTTTGAAAAAAACATAAATCAACCAGGGGTAGTAAAAAGACAAACTAAAGACGGATATATTGCTTATGGAGCAAAAGGAGATAGTAGTATATATTTAAATCCAGATGATAAAACACTTACTCTTCCATTGCACGAATTTGGTCATATGTTTATTGATTATTTAAAAAGCAAAAGGTCTGGAGAAAAAGGAAGTTCTCTTTACAAAAGAGGATTACAGCTTATAACATCTACTGAAAAAGGACAAGAAGAATACGATAAACAAGTAAAAATATATGGTGAAGGAAGAAAAGCAAGAGAAGAAGCTCTTGTTGAATATATAGCTAATGAAGGTAGAAGAAGAGCTGAAGGAGCTCAACAGTCTCAATCAGTAAAAGATAAATTAGCAAAGTGGTTTGACCTTCTTATGGCATTTGTTAAGAAACAATTTATGAAACTTAAAGATTTGTTTTCTAGTAAAACATTTGCTCAAGACATTAAAGGAATGTCTCTGGAAGATTTTGTAAATATGTCTCTTAGAGAGTTATTAGGAGGACAAGTTATAGATGAAAATGTAGGGGTTGAAATAGAACAAGATGGTCAAATGAGATTACCATCGTTATCTCAACAAGAAATACAAGTACCTGAAGGAACTGATATAGATGTGATAGTTAAAAAATCTAGAGATTTAGGGATTATAGATTCTCAAATACGTGAAGTATTAAAAGGTAGAAATAATTTTAGTGTTGAACAAATTAATGACGCTTTAGCATTTGAAATGATTGAGGGTCAAACATTGCCTTTAGCTTTTAGAGATATGAAAGGTGGTTCTAATATTGGATTAGCTTTATTTACTGAAACTTTTAATAAAGTTTTAGATTTTATTGGTAAAGGAACTACTACACAAGTTAGAAAAAAACATATTGAAAAAATTAAAAGAAAATACCCTGCAGCAACTAAAGGTTTAACAGTTCAACAAATATTAAGAAAATATCCTGTTAATACAAAATTAATTGCAGCAGCTAAAACACCTGCTGAAGTTAGAGAGTTTGCAAAAAAATCATTAGAATCTAACCCTATGTTTGCATCTCAATCACAAGAAATACAAGATAATTTAGTAATTGCTTTTGATAGGTCGGTAGGAATATCAGCAAATAAAGATGTTCAAAAAGAAATAAGACAGTTAAGAAGTAAACTGCAAGTTAGAAGAAACACTGAAAAAAGTATTCAGAAAGTTAAAAGCGAACTTAATGATTATATAAAACTTAATTTTCCTAAAGGACTTTTGGTTCCTAGAGCTGTGATGACTAAGTTAAATAAATTAATTGCTGGAGTAAATAAAAAGAATTATTTAAGACAAGTGGAGAGTGTAATTCAAGAAATTGATACTCAAAATGAAAAAATTAAAAGCAAAGTAATTGATAAAATAAAAAAACTTATTGATACCAATGCTCGTACTGGCACAACTGCATCTAATAAGACTAGAAAGTCAACTGATATAGACGTTACTACAAAAGAATTTTTTATTGCTGCAAAAAAATTAATTGACGCTTATATTACTGGAGATGTAGATGTATTTTTTAATGAAATCATAGAGTTATCAGCTTTAGAAGATACTGTTAGAGCTGCTATTTCTAACCCAACAAACAAAGCTGCTAGAGATTTAGTAGCTAGAGCAGATGCTTTTGCAATATTAGGAGGTCTTCCTACAATGTCTTTACAAGAAGTAGAGCAAGTATTTGAAGATTTAAAAAATCAAAGAGCTATAGGTAGAGAACAATATGCAGAAGACCAGGCAAAAAGAAAAGAAGAAGTAGACAAGTTAAAAACACAAGCTGATGCTCAAATAATTAAAACTAATCCAGAATTATTTCTTCCAGATGGAACACCAGTTAATACAGATAATTTATCTCAACAAAGAAGAAAACAGATTTTAGATGGGTTTGATACAAATGGTAAAAATAGTTTTATAAACTCAATGAAATCTTATGTTCAAACTGTGGCTGGACAAAAACTTAGTGATTTTGTAAGAGAAATAAAACTACAAACAAAAGATATGTTAGCTGCAGGAAATTTATTTTATAATTCACTTGACTCTAGACAAGGAAAATTTTTTACTGATGAATTCTTTTATAGACTAACTGATGCTAATGAAATTTATCATCAAATATTTCAAGGAAAACAAAATGCAATGTCTGATATTGCTAACGAAATATATAAAAAGAAAAAATATCCAAATGTTCTAGGTCGTTTAATGGGTGCTGATTTTGGAAATGTTAGTGCTTATCAATATATAAAACAACTAGCAGAAACTAAAGGTAATATAACTTTAAAAAACATAAACAAACAGGGATTTGACGGAGAAACTACGTCTGTATTTACTACTGATGAAGCTTTAAGAATGTATGCTTTATCTCAAAACCCTAGAGGAAGAAGAATACTTTTACGTGATGGTGTTGATGATAAAGTAATTACTCAAATAGAGAAGTTTATAGGAAAAGAAATGATAAGTTTTGTAGATAATGTAATTGATTATCTTAATACTGTAGGATATGAACAAGCTAATGATATTCATAGAACAATATTTGGAGTTAACTTACCTTATGAAGAAAATTATTTTCCTCAAGCTACTGAAAGCAGGAGCGTTAAAAATAAAGATGGTGAAACATCAACGAGACCTAGTAAAGGCGAAAGTTTAAGTGTAGACCCACAAAGTCCTTTATCCACTATTCAAGCCTTTGCACCAGACAGTTTTTCTGAAAGAACTAAAAATGAAGAAGATTTAAGAATGATTTTAAATTTAGGATTTTTTCAAGTATTAGATAATTATTTAGAACAAACCTCAAGATTTGAAGCTTATGCTGAACCTGCTAAAATTTTAGAACAAGTACTTCGTATACCTTCAGTAAAAGCATTATTAGATTTTACTGGATTAAAAAAATCAGTTGTATATAATATTAATGTAGAACTTGACCCTAAAGGAATAACAAGAGGAGTGGATAAAGCGATGATAATTTCTAGAGGTGTTAATCTAATGACTAGCTATTATCTTTCATTAAAATTAATGCAAGTTCCTAAACAAGCTTCTTCTTATGTATTGGCATATCCTTTATATACTGCTGGTAAATATAGTGTGTATAAAAAAAGAAAAGCTGGTGACCCTATATTTGAAAAAAACAGAAATGTTATTTTGCAAGTGCCAGAATTATTAGCTCAAGCTCTTAGTTCAATTCCTAGTGAAGCCATTACGTTTGCTGAATTTAATGCTAAAGCTGTAAAATATTTTGCTAATTATAAAAGTAGTGTAGCTAAAATGAGAAAAATTTCTGCTACTCTTAATTCTAGAGCTTTAGAAGCGGCAGAGGGAAATATATATGCTTTATATAGTGGAAGAGAAATAGAAGGAACTCCTGAGATGATTAAAAAATATGGAGCTTCTTATAAATTAATTGCTCAAACATTTGGATACTTTACCAACGTAGGAGATATAGGAGGTATTATAGGTTATCTTATCGTGTATGATGAGCTGGTAGATAATCAAGGATTTTCTCACGAAGATGCTCTAAGAGTTTTTAATGATTACAATTTAACCAATCAAAGCCGTAGAGGTATAGACAAGGTAGGAATTCAATCTTCTAAAAACGGTTTAGCAAAATTATTTACATCATTTACAAGTTCACCGATACAATTAGCTAACAATACTTATATTGCTGCTTCTAATATTTCTAAAGATACTGCTCAAAACAAAGTTCCAGATATGAAAGATGTTAGGGCTTTGGGTCTTAACGCTTCTTTAAGTACAATGTACTTTTTAGCAATAGGAAATATAGCTTTATTATTATTAGGAAAGTCAGATAAAGATGATGATTTTGATGATAGAGAAAAATTCTGGGAAAGAGTAACTAAAATGTATGGATTAATAGGATTAGTTAATGCTATTCCTACTTTAGGTCAAGCAATTCAAACTTTTATAAATGAAAAAGAAGGTAAGGGTTGGAAAAAAGCTGATGCTAATATTACTAGTCCATTAAACGAGTTTGCCGAAACATTTGGTGCTATTCTTAATGAGGAAAATAAAGATGACCCTATACTAATACCTATTATGTATGAATTAATGCAGTTTGCTATGGGTGTACAATTAACTCCAATTGAAGCCGCTTATAATATGGCTAACGACCAAGACCATTTAGCATACTGGTTATTGACATTTGCTGGTATATCTCCAGGAAGTATTCCAGAAAGATTTAAGCCAAAAAAGAAAAAGAAAAAGAAATATAACTATAACCAAGCAAGTCCTACTCAAAGACTTAACGAAAGCAGACAAAGAACTAGAAATAAAAATTACCAAAATTTTAGATAATAACAATGCCTTTTAAAAAAGTAGGAAAAAATAAAAATGTAAGTCCAAGTGGTAGAGTTTTTACTGATGCTCAAGTAAAGTTATATTATGCTACTGATGGGTTTAAAAAGAAAAGACCGAAGAGAGGGAGCTTTAAAAAATCTTAAAAGTAATGTGTTAGCCTAGCTACTTGTCCGCTATTCTTATGGTGGAGAAACGCTTCACAAGCCTTTGGAGCTCCTGTAAAGCCTTTTCGTGAATGCCAACTATCAGCAGAAGAGGGAGACCTCATATACTCTACAGTAACTCCTATGTAGTCTTTAGCGTCTAGCCATTTATGTTTTACTTTGTGGTGTATATGGTGTAAGTACCAGTAACGATGAGTCGTTAACGACCAATCTTTAGGATTTTCTTGTGCCATCAGTAATGGAAGGTTTTCCATTTTCGCTCCGTCTCCGTGTTCTAATCCTATTAAGTTAGTTCCATAAACATAATACTTTCTATGAGAAACACCTATATCAAACCTTACGTCTTTAGCATTTCTAAACCAACTTTTTAAAGTATGTGCCAGGTGAAAACCGCTTTGATAATCGTGATTACTCATACTGTGAAGAATATCTACTGGTGCAATTTCTCTCAGTATTTCTACGCATTTTACATATAACATTAAAGCAATTTCATAATGCTCCCACCATTTACCATCTGTATCTTGGTGTGTTCCTTTAGTAGTCTGTCCGTAAACGTTGTCGATATGAAGTATGTCGTTTCCGATACAAAATAATATTCTGTCAACAGAGAAACCTTTTGCTTTGTGGACCAAACCAGCGACTCCTTCCAGAACTCTATCTACTGCTGTTTCACAATCATAATGCTCACCTGTTTCCATTTCATTAGCATACTTACCTATGTGAATATCAGCAGGATTTACAACTAACAAATGGTCGCCAAGTTTTTTAGATTTAACTTCATAGGTAGGAGCGTAGTTTTCTATATAATCATTAATCTTTTTAAAGATTTGATTTTCATCATAACCAAGATTCTCTTTGGTTACAATAGAAAAACGTAATTCACCAGACATACTTTGCCAATGTTTTACACTTACTACATCATCCTTGTTTATTCCTCTGTCCTTTAGATGAATATCTAAAGCTGTGTTTCCATTTATGTTATCTACCGAATCTCCTCTGTGCTCATTAATAATATCTACCTCATCGGCACTTAACCTTAATCGTTTCCCTCCGTATTTGGTTGAGTCAGTCATTTTAAATTTCGTCTTCCACCGATTCTTTTAAAGAATTTAAAGTTTTAATTATGCGTGAAGATTCACTTTTTACTTCTGCGTATTCTCCGTCAACAAAACTTTCGTAGATGACCTTCAAAGAGTCGTGGATTTCGTTCATCGTGTAATTGATGAATTTCAGTTTATCCTTTTCGACTCCTTTACTTCCCATTTATGTTAGTAACATATTCTTTATTGACGTGGTTTAGTCTATTGATAGACGGCTTACTTCCAAAGATAATAATTTATTTGTATTTTCCAATTTTTTTACCATAATTATTAATTCTGGTTTGCTTAAGTTTTGAATCTCCTCGTCTTTACAACTGAAGAGCTCTAAACATTTTTCATATTTTATTTGCAAATTGTTATCATATTTTAAAAGCCAGTTTACTGATTTGCAATAATGAATTACACTAGCGTGATTTTTTAAAAGAGACATTCCTATATCTACATAAGAATATTTTCTATCTCTTAAAATTTTAGAATAAATCATTCTGGCATTTACTATTTCTCTATTTCTTTTTTTTGAAAGAACATTTACCCTGCACACTTTATTTACAATACTTCTTAAAAGGTATGGTGAATTAAAATTTATAGTCGGTTCGGATTGTTTCATCTTCAATTAAAATAGTTTTGTTTAACATATGGTCTAAATAATCGTCAGCATCAGTTTCGTGAATAGACATAAACAAAGGAGTTTCATCTTCTTGTTTTAAATATTCAATTTCAAAAAATATAGCTGGTTGAGTTTTAATTACTCCTCCTACTGCTTGAGTCCATCCGTCTAGTTCTGGAAGAGAGTCTGCATTGAAATCCATTAGAATAGCAATGGGGACACTTTTTTTAATAGGAAGTTCTCTTAACTGCTGAAGAAATTTATCGTCTACATCGTAAGGCTTAATCTTCTCCTCCTCTATAAACTTCTGTTTTAAACCCATATTCATTTAGTTCTTTTAATCTGTACTCTTGTAAAATAGATAATCTGCCATTTGGTTTTTTAATTTCACTAAACAAAACATCACTTCCACGAGGTATTGCTATAACATCTGGAATTCCATTCTTATTAGTTTTAATTAATTTTAAAACATAGTACCCTTCTGCTTCTAATTCTTTTATTCTTTTACTTTGTATCTGTTGTTCAGTCATCTATAACAAAGTTACAAATTTCTTTGTTAAAATTCATAATGATAAAAAATCTCTTTTAAAGTGATTTAAAGTATAGTCTTTCTTTTTTGAAACTGCTTTGTAAATTTTTTGTTCAATACCTTTTTCAGCAAATATCCAGTATACATTATTTTTTAATCTATCTTTAGTTGTCATCCTATCTCTTGACTGCCAGTAAGATGTGGCAGAAAAATCTATATTATAATAAACTAAACATTCAGCTTTGCGTAATGATATTCCTTCTCTTCCACTTACAATTTGTAAAGCAATTGATTTATTTGTAGAATTAAATTCATCTAAGTCTGTGGTTACGTTTTCTTTATAAACTTCTTTTATTGCGTCCAGCTCTGCTTTAAATTTATAAAATATTCCTATTTTTTTATTATTAAATTTTTCTTTTATATATCTTGCTTTGTTTAAATCTAAAACTTTAGAGTTTCCTGACTCAAACTTAACTGTTCCAGAATATAATTGATGAATTTTACTCATTAATTTTACTGCGGTATCACCTAATATCACCTCTTCTTTCCCCTGCACAACTAAATTTTTCTTCAATGTGTTTATAATAGAATAAGTAGTGTCTTCTAATTTAACTGTTAAAAATTTTTCTGTTGTAACAACTTTAAATCCTGCTTCAGCTTGGGTGTAGCTAATCGTGTAGGGTTGCATCTTTTCTAAAATACTAGGTTTTCCTCCTCCATATTGCCTAATAGACATTCCTCCTATGGGTCTTATGGTTACGTTAACATAGTCATCACAAAATCTATAAAAGTTTTTGTATCTAGAAAAAGGATTGTATTGAATTCCATAAACTTGATGGTACATTTGACTATAAGATTCTGGGGTTGGGGTTCCAGATAGTAAAATTACTTTTGGATTAGAATATTTTAAAAGTTCTTTTACTTGTTTAGCTCTCTTACTTGGTTTAGGATAAGCTCCCATAGAGTGAGCTTCATCACAAATTATCATATCCCATTTAATTTTAGGTAACTTGTGAATGCTTTCATAGTTTATTGCCTGGAAGGTAAAGCCTGGGCTTAACAGACTATAATCACTTTCAATAGAAGATATAGCTTTTTTTTTAGTTATAAATAAAACGTTTTTACATTTAAGTTTATCCGCTATACCTAAACTTGTAAGAGTTTTACCAGTTCTTACTTCCATAGTCAGGTAAACAAATCCTTTGTTTTTAACTATTTCTGTTCCTGTTTTTATAATTTCCGTCTGATATTCTCTGAATTCCATTTAGGTAGTTCTTTATTTATTTTTTCGCATTTCTCATATTCTTCTTTTGATATAAAATAATCTAACATTGTAATTAACAATTCTCTAGAATAAGGATGAAAGGGGTCGTGAGCAAAATAATAACTAGGGGAGTTAATTATTGTTTCTTCATCTTTGTTTTCAAACAAAACTTTATAAGAGTTTCTAATAGCAATATCAAACACCTCTGTATCATCCATTTAAAAATCTAATTCGTTTTGTTCACTTTCATTTTCTTTAATTATTATCCACCTTCCATTCATATCTCTACCTTCTACTGCTATTTGACCGCTATAAAACAAAGCATAAGCTGAAAGCCATTTGTTAAACTTCGTTCTAGAAATAGTAAGTTTAGATTTAGGAGCATAGTCTGGGTTGTCTTCAATAAATTCTTGATAAAGGTAATTTTTATATATCCTCTGTTCTGTAATTAGTTTTCTATTAGTCTCTTGTCCTTTAAGTAAACCACACCATTCTATAAATTCGTGGCTTGTTTCAGCAGACAGATGTCTTACTGCTAGGTTTACAAATACAGATTTTATAAGTCCTTCGTTTAAATGTAATTGTAAACAATAAACCATATAGTTATCAAATATACACCATTCAGACTCATCCCAATCTCCAAACATTAGTTTACCAAATTCATCTAAAGGAGAATAGTTTTTATTGTAGTGCTGATGTAGTTCTATCTCCCATTTTCTTCTGGAGTGTGAGTTACCACTACCCTTCAAAGCATAATTAGTGGTGATAGCTACTTTAGGTGATTTAGAAAAAGGAATTATAATAGCATCTTTATTTTTCTTTTCCAAGGTTAAAGATTCTGTAATTACACTAAACAATCTTTCAAATTCAAAATGTTTTTTTACATCATCAAAACAAAGTATTTGGGTATCTGCAGATACTGTTTGATATGCAAATGACCTTTCAAAATTAAATGATTTACCATCTATAAATACTAATTTTTTCATTTGTTTTAAAGCATTCATAAACAGTCCTTTTCCAGTTCCTCCTTCTGGGTTGTCAGATATTATCTCATCATTAAGAATTACTGCTGGAGAGAAAGATAAGTTTTTATATCCGTGCATAAGATAACCAATCGTGCTTTCCATTGTAGCTACTCTTCCTAAGTCTTGACCACAAATATTAAAAACAAATTGTTTGTAGTCGCAATCGTGTACTTTACATATAGTAAATATTCTATCTATAACTTGCTCTCTCCAAACGTAACCTCCTAAATCTATATAGTCTATTGGTATTATTTCATTTTCAGTAATTTTTACAGCACAATTTCTATAATATAAATATGCCTCTTTTTTAGTATCTCCTATAAAATAAATATCAATGGTAGATAAAAGAGTTAAGAATTCATCTTTGAAAAATCTTGTATGGTCAGCAAAGTAATTATAAATAGTTAAGTCTTCTAACTTCAACAAAGAGTTTAGTATAAAATCTTTTATTTCTTTTTCTGATGTGTGGTCTATAAGGTTGTTAGATACTTTTACAAAAACATAGTTCCTTCCTCCTTCTGGACAATACTTATAAAATCCATTGTCTTCTAAAAATTGTTTGAATAATATGTGTACAATTTTAATAACACCTTTATTTGACTTAGTCCAAAATACTTGATGCTTGTTATCCTCATCGGCTCTTTCTAAGACGGAGTTAATTACTTCGGTATCAATATTGTCATCTTCTAATTGACACCGAATTTCATTTTTTGGTACTCCCTGCCTTAGTTTGTTTTTAACTTCGGTAATTCTATCATTGTCTTCGTAATACTTTGTTCCGTGGTTGTGAGAGTGAGAATAGGCAGACCTAATCGTTCTTGCTATTTCGTTATTATTAAAATCCTTTGTAGCATATTGAGTCAAGATATGTGATGCTAAACTTTCGTGTACACCATAGTCGTTGAATGCAGAGGCTAATACATATGTGTGTTGGTTTCTTTGTCCTTCGCTCATTGGGAATTTTTTCTCCCACCATCTAACTAAAATTTCTACTATCTTATTTTCATCTGTAATAGGTATTGTTAAAGGGTCTATATGTTTTTTTACTTCTTTGTATTCTACTTCAAGTATCTCATCCCAAACTTTACTTTCTGGGTTTGCATATAACAATGGGTCGTAGCTCTCATAACATACTCTTGATATATTTTTTGACGTAGCATCAAAATATTCTGAATTAAAATGTTGTTGTAAAGATTGAAAATAATTTATGTGGTTGTCTTTGTCTTTAGGAATCTTAACTAAAACTTTAAGTCCATTACCAGAGGGTGATATAAAAACTGCAAACACAAAAGGGTTGTTAGAAATATTAGCCTTATCCTCCAACATTGTCTTCACCTTTGGGTAACCATCGAAATCTAGACATATTAGCCCAGAGTGGTCTGTAAGGCTCGTATCAAGCCTTTTATTAAACGTTCCAGAAAAACAAATAGCTGGTAACATCTTCTTTAGTTCGTTTCTTTTTGTCTTGTCCTTCTCTTTTCTAATCCTTTGTACCAGTTCTTTAGATGCTCCAGTTGTTTTGATTCTGTCTAGACTAACTGATACATCAACGTGGTAAGGAGTTGTTGTCTCTTTTATGTTTTGGAATATTGTGATTGTGTATGTCATTGTATGTCGTTTGTATGTCGTATTTATGTCGATTTAATTTAGATAATTGTTTGATTGTCAAGGGTTATGTCGTTTATGTCATATAATTACTCTTGTTAGTGTAAAATAAAAACATAAATATAATTATTATTTTCTATTATAAGTACAAAAAATGTTTATTTGTCATATCGACATAAAAAAAGAGTCGTATACGACTCTAATTCTATAATTTAAAAAAGAGAGAGAGTTAGAAAGAAAATTAACTTCAAATCTAATTGAGTTATTTTTTGGACGTAGTGTCCGCTCCCTCTCTTTATTTTATTTAAAATGGTAAATCTTCATCCTTTGGTTGAGACTCTACTGCACTTGCTTTATCCTTAACATAGGGTTCGCTTAACTTCAAAGACATATACTTTCCTTTAGTACCATCTTTCAGCCAAGCTGCAATTTGTTGTAGTTTTCCATCTTGCGTCATAATCTGCCCAGAATATTCTGGTTGGTTATTATCTGGAGTTTTGTTTGGGTTTTTAAATAATGTTCCGTTTCCTGCTTTGTGTTCGTAATCTGACATAGTTAATTTATTTTTATTGTTTGTTCCAATTGGCTTATTGTTGCGAGAATAATGTTACGTTTCTCATCCCTACTATTTGCGGACATTGGAACTTCAATCCACATAATAGTATTTTTGGGTGTTAGTTTAGGTAGTATATTTTTTATATACTGCATAAGATTTAAAATTGTTTGTTTCATTTATAAAGTTTTTTTAATGTAATGATTCTTAATATTTTTTGATGCTTGGTCTCCATAATAATTCTGATATACTTCAATGGCTTCATTTACTTTTTGCTCTCCTAAGGCTAAAAAATCAGCACCACACTCAAACCATCCTAACTGACCACTGCCTTTTTCTATTACCATAAATACCATAGGTTTATTAAATAGCTTTTCATATATATATGCTTGGGAACAATAAAAGTATTTCCATTTAGCATTGTATTCAAAAGCATCTAAATTACTTGTAGTTTTTATGTCTATAATTTTATTATGAGTTATGATGTCAGCCTTTCCTTTCCATAATACACCTCCTATTTCAGTAATCATAGGCACCTCATACTTATTAGTATCTTGTTCTATTTCCATAGCAAAGTCCATACTAGATAATAAAGTATCAACTAATTCCTCCGTTTCTCTAGCCTCTTTTTCTAATAAAGCTACCTCTATATTATTCTCTACTACAAATTCTTTGTAGAGTTTAGTATTACGAGAAGATGCTTCACAAATTAAAAAGTCTTTTGCTTTTTTTGGCTCAAGAATTAATTGATGAAAATATCTGCCGTAGACGAAATTTTTATTATCTTCTCGTGGAGTCCTAAAATCTTTAGGGTTAGTAAGCAATGTGCTGATGTCTGAATTGGATAAATAATTCTTACCTATTCCATTGTAGTATTCTGCATCATCTTTTAATTTACTTATAACTGCTTGTTGTAGTGCATCCATTATTTTTTAGATTTAAAAAGGTTAGATACATTCTCATTAACCTCATTAGTTATAATGTAGTCATTATCTGCTAACATTGTAAGTGCCTCTGGTAAACTTTTAATCTTTTGTTTAGCAATGTATTTTAGCATTTGAGTTATGTCCGTAACTTCTTTAGTCCCCTTTTGATTTAAATCTACCTTTACTTTTGTAGGTTTTTTATTTGTAACTGGTGGAGTCACTGCAACTGGTTTATCATTTAACTTCCAGTTTGCCGATTCTTCATAACTGGCTACCGCATTGTCAATACCTATTCCAAAATTACCTAAGGCTCTACCCCAAGCAGATGTTTGACAATTTTCTACATAGTTACCTTTGTTTATAAATGAAGATGCAGATTCTTCAAAAGCTATTCCATCAGCCACAACAAAGCCAGTCTTTTTTTCTATGATTTCTGATTTTAATAATATACTATCTGCGGTATGAGACAATACATTTGTTACTAATCCGAATTCGTGTTGGTAGGTTTCTCTGAAATGTTTAATTCTTTCTTTAACTTCAACGTAAGCCTTTCCTTTGATGTTGATTGTTTTTAATTTAGTCATTGTTTGTTTGTTTGATTATTAAATTTATTTTCTTTGTTATCTTAGTGAAAGAAAACATAATTCTTTCTCTTGCACTTTTAAGATTCTGAATATGTTTTGCATTCTTTCTACTATTAACTTCTCTTTTAATGTTTGCTTCTACCATATCTAATTTTCTACGATAGTTAGACAAACATAAGACAAAAACTGCTAATCTCCATCCTTTTTGATAAAAAGTTTTATATTCTTCTGGAGTTATCTCTTTATAAAAGTCTCCTCCCATTGTAGTGTTGTGAATGATTATCGCTTGAGTCTTGTGGTTTTTTTCTATTCTTATTCCGTATAATATTCGTGCTTCATAATCTTCAGCATCTAATGTGGCTGAAAATTCATCTGCCTTAGATTGATTAAATATATCATTTAAAGTATAGAACATTCTTGAATCTGATTAGTAATTGTTCGGTAGTCAGAGTCGTTTTCTATATTTTCTTTTACTACATTTATTCCGTGTATAATAGAAGAGTGATTAATGTTATATCCATTGTCCTCCATATAACCTTGTATTGTTACTAAAGCCATATTCCTTTGTTTGCAAGTGTAGTATAATAAGTGCCTAGCATCTACATTTTTTCTAATCTTTAGTTTGGCGAATAAGTCCGTTTGATTTATTTCACATACCCTGCAAACGTTATCTACTAACTTTTTAAATACTTCTCTTTTCATTTGATTTTTCTTTTAAATTTAATAGTTCTTGTACTAATGATTTATTGTCTTTTCCAAAAGTATGAAACACTTCGTTAAGATAATTATTTATCTTATCGTGTTTAATACGAATTTCTTTTTCTTCTTCTGATTTTATTAATGAGTCTGGCATTGTTTGTTGGTTTTAAAAAGAGGAGGCTTTAAACATTTAATAATATTAATATTAATTTGCCGTTATTGGCTACCTCCTCTTTTTGTTATTATGAAAACTTCAGCTAATATAAGTAATGTTTATTTATTGTGCAATTTATTTAGACGTTCAATTTCAAATTCTAAATGATTTCTTGCTTTAATTAAGCATTCAATCCCTCCATCATCGTGCTTTTTTTTACTACGTAAGCAATAGGTTATGGCGGTTGAAACATTGTAAGTGCAGTCAAAGTCCTCTACCACATATCTAGCTTGATAATAACCTTCTCTATAAGTGTCTCCAACATAATATGATGGTACTCTTTTGTCTTTTGAATCTTGGGTTGTAGATAAGTTCCTAGATTTATCCCAATAGAATTTAGATTTATTGTCCTCTTCCATAAGCGAATATAAAAGTTTTAGCGTGGTTATATAATTTCTCCTCTAGTTCTTTTAAATTTTTACTTACCTCCATTGTTCGGTGGTAGTAATAACAATAGTTTTTGTCTGGTAATACTTGAATAGAATATCCTCCTACATATCTTATTACATCTGTTGCGTTTGGTAACATTCTTAATCCATTAACTAAAACTTTTATATCTCTATCGTAGTAATAGTCCATAAAAGTATCTCGCTTCATAACTTCTCCAGTCTTTCTAAACTGAAAAAAAGTCATCTTTTTTTTGTCGCAAAATTGTTGTAGCTTTTGTATTCGTTTTTTGTTAGGAGTTTTCTCTTGTTTTCTCCATAATATTTCTTCTAATATAAGTTTCATAATATAATTTTTAGTTTATCATTTGTGTAAAGTTAGTATAAATTAATCGTTTTTCCAAAAGTCAGTACCCTTAACATACCATTGTCCTTCTATTAATTTTTGGTTTCCATCGTTCCAGCTAATTCTTTTTTCTTTTTCTTTTTTAAGTTGTTTCTCTAATTGTTTTACCCTTACTTTTAATTGAAGAGAATTAGCTATAAGGTTCGCATAATATTTTTGATTATTGGACATTGTAATATTTTTTAAGTTTGTATTTGCTCATATCATTGTCGTAACGTATGATTTTTTTCTTTCGTCTATATGAAGGAGTCATTGATATAATCTTATTATTTATCTCCTCCTTTCCAGAGTGGGTAAAATAATTATCTAGTTCAATAACAGATAGCTTGTATCTTTCTTTCTCTAATTGCTTTTTATAGAATTCAGCAATTACGTTTCTCCCTAGGCTAGTCATTGTTTTCAAATAAGTTCTCATCCCAAAATGCCCATCGCATTTTTTCATCGTGTTTTTTTTTCATTCTGATTATCCTATTAGATATATAAGTATAAACATTATCGAGTTGCTCAGAGTCATCTCCGCCCTCCTCTTCATCTTTTATTTGGTCTTGTAACCAATCCAGAAATTCATTTTCTGGTTTATCATATATATCCATAGTTAATAGAATATCCATATAGCAACGTAGCCAAATAAAAATACTAGACATAGGGTTAACAAGTCTAGCAGATGCTCGATAGGCTTCGCTCTTAGTTCTTTAATAAATTCTTTTAAGTTCATATTTTTAAATTTTAGTATTAAACAAAAATACAACATTATTTAGACATAGCCAAATAATATTGTATTAAATTGATTGGTCGTGTACGACCATTTTACCCAAAAGGTATGGTAAAAGCAGGTTTTTGTTTAGTTGATTCTATAATATCGCAATACATATCATATGCTTGGTCAAATACTTTTTGACCTTCCTCTGAATATTTGGTTTCATATACTTGTCCTTTATCGTTTACGACATCAACGATAAAATCAGTACCATCTAAAATTGCTTCTGTTTCTAGTCTTGCTAATTTACTTGCTAGTTCTACTTTGTTTATTTTAATATATTGCATTAGTTTTTTATTTTTAAGTTCTTGAGTTTCTCTGTTAAATCATCAATAAGATTTAACACTATCATAACTTCGTTATTAAATTTAGTTGTGTTGTTCATTACCTTGTATAAATCTGTTGTTGTTGTCTGATTCATAATAGGCTCGTTGTCTGCTTGGTATTGTTCTCTTAGTTGTGTAGCTTGTTTTACTATATCTCGGTAGAGATAATCAAAACTTCGTAAGGTTTCATTTGTCATTTCCTTACCATTTAACTTCAGTAGTTGGTATTCTTTTGGTAATTCCATAATATTTTCTTTTTTTGTGTGTGCCTTCTCAAGCATTTTTTCTACGTTATATTTACTTTGCGGTCCCATAATATTATTTAGTTTTTAATTTAGTTAATTCGTTTTCAAATATTTCTCTCATCAGTTCAAAATCATATACCTCTTTGTCTGCTTCATCTATGACATAGCATTTGGGTATTCCTATGTTATTCATAAAGTAGTTGGTCAGAAGAGCATTCTGTGATACAGACATCTTATGCTTTAGATTGCTTATTTCTTCCTCACACCTTAATGCTTTTAATTCAAGTAAGGCATTATCTATTTCTAATTTTTTAATTTTTTCAATCATAATTATTTTATTGTTTGTAATTTATTTAATCTATTTAATTTTACTTCATCAGTTAGTTCTGCCCAATCACTTGGCTTTATAATTCCGTGAGTTGCAAAAACTATTCTCTCTTTGGCTTTCACCTTGTCTTTAATACTAGTGCTATTGTCCATAGACATATCTTGCATAGTTAAAAACATTTTCATAAAATTTACGTTATCCATTTTGTTTGTTTTAAAGTTTTTAAATCTGTTTCATCGTTTTCGAATCTTCAGTCGAGATACACATCTCGATACAGATAGGAGGGAAGATGACAAAAACTTCCCTCCATTGATAAGGTTATCTCAAGACCTCATCTTCTGTAAAACTTGCATTGCATTCTTCACAATAAAATCTAGAGTTGCTAACCTCTGTTGTGTCCTCTACCAAAGGAGTTATACAAGTGCAACAATACTTTGTTTCTGCTTCAGCATCTCTCTGAGCATCAGCCCAAGCATCTGATTGATATTTCTTAACATCTTCATCAGTAAATTCAGTATCTACTTCTATCTGAGGGAAAGGATTGGGAGTTGCAAATAAATTATTGTATTGTTTATTATACCTAGGCACCATTTTATAAGGGTTGTATGTATAGTTGTTATAATCTATTCTTGGTCTCTTTGGCTTCTCTAAAGTATAGTCGCTTATACATCTAGTGTTAGGGTTAAAGGGTCTTGTCTGTATAAAGTATACCCAACATAGTTTAGTACCGCCTTTCTCTAAGTTAAGAGTTATCTGCTTTCTAGCATAGTGTCGAGGGTGTCCTTCTAGTCGGTCAAGAGTTGCTAGAGTGTCCTTGTTAACCGCATAAACTTCTAGTACTACTTTCTTACCTACACCAACAACATCGTGCAAATAAGGTAAACCGCTAACCTCTAAAGGATAAGGGTTTTGAGTGTATGCTTTAGATATAAACTTCGCATTTTTTAAATGACCGCTATTACTTAGTCCTTTTCTTAAAGTTCCATACACACCTACAATGGTGTCTTGGATTACATTTGTTTTAGAATACCAAATGTTGTCTTGGTTAAACCAAAGGTTTCTGTTGTAGATTTGAAACGTTCTGTTTCTTGTATTAACAGAAACAAATCTTGAGTCATACTTACCTAGCTTGTCTTTCCATTCTGTTCTTGGTACACCGCCTAGTTCTCGTGCTAGTGCTTTGCTATCGCAAGTCTTGTTGTCTCCATAGCCTTGTATAGTTCCATTATGAAACAAGAATTCATCTGAAAATTTACCACAATTAAATGGGTGGGTGTTCTCAAGATTGATTGCACCTTTTGTTGCATATCTAAAATGTGCTATATATGGTCTCGATGTATCAAGTAACTTGTAGTCATTAGATTTGTGATACTCTACACTATATGTATCTAGCCAAATAATGCCTAGTCCGTGCTGATTGATTCGTGCTGAATTTTTTAAGGTTTGCATAGGTACCTTATTACCTTTCTGTTTTACTATTATTATACACATAAGTTTGTTGTTTGTGAGGAGTGATACTACTCTGCCGCTTGGCTTTGCTATCTCTGACCTCTGATTATTGTACAAAGATAAGACATTAATTAGACATAGCCAAATAATCTGACCTTTATTTTATTGTAGGCTTACCCATCTTGGGTAAATTTTACCCAGCTTGGGTGAAGACGAGTTAGTTTTTTGAATTGGTCGTCTACGACCAAAATAGCTTAAATCTGCAGATTTACCTCCTTCTCCTTGAATTTTGACCTCCATAGCTGCGTTCTAACAGACTTTCTCAATGCTTCCAATACCTCAGCATCCCCCTTTTTTAACCTTTTATTGTGCAATGTACCTGCATAGTTTACCACCTGTTCCTGTTCTTTTCCTGTCCTGCGTAGTCAACTTTTTTGACCACCTGATTCATCAGGTTCCTGATACTCTATCGTGTCCAAAAAGATACGATGTCGTGTCCAAAAGTTTGATGTTTGATTCCCCATTTGGGGACAAAAATGCCCATTGGGGGAAATGTATATATAAAAAAAGAGGGGTAAATTACCCCTCCTTTTATTCTGTCTGGTATCTGGATAACCAGACCTAAGATTTGGTCGTTAACGACCATTAAAATTAATCAACCAACCATTTTACTAAATTTGATTTCTCCGCTTCTCCACATTCTTAAGGCTTTAGGAGTGTAAAATCTTTTAGCTATTGTTTCAAAACCATTCTCATTATTGTAAGAATAGTTATTGTTTCTACTATAAAGAAATGGTAAAATCTTTTCATCAATTTTATCTGTCATTAATAGTTTGTTAAATGATTTCGCTAGAGCTATCGTTTCTTTTGCCTTATCTTCACTTTCATACATTTTTGTTAAGATAGGTAAGATTAGTTTATTAAACTTCGCTACCGATGTTCTATTGTCTGCACATTCGCATAAAATTTGCATCAACTTGTATCTATTTTTCATTTGTATTACACTAGTAAATCTAGAAAACAATCTAAATTCTACACAACCATGTGACTTCAAATTGATAGGAGAATATTTACCATTTGATGGGATAATATGATTACTTCTTTGCTCATTACTTTCTACATTAAGATTAGAATAACACCATCTATTGGCTAATCTTTTCTTATTCATTGCATAAAATACTGCAACATATGGTCTTAAACTTTCAAAGTATTCTTTGCTATCATCAAACTTTTCATTTGCTATTGTAATATGTCCACCGCATTTATAGGCACCATTTTCTAGTGTATTACTACTAGCAAATTCCTCATTGATAAACTCTTTTGCTTCGGTCATCATATTGAACACTTTATTTCTCCATTTACTAGATGGTACTAGGGGTAAAATATTCGTTATTGCTTCATAAACTACCGTAGAATCATCCTCAATAGCTGCAAATAATGTAGGGTTTTTCTTCAATTGTCTCCTAGTAACTACGCTTGTTGGTAAAGTCATTTTCTCAACCTCCATCCCTATTGTAAATTTGGTTTTAATGTTACCATCTACAATTTTTGTGTTTGCTTCTATTTGCTTTTTTGTCATCCCTTGTAAATCTACTTTTGTACTAGTAGTATTTAAAAATATTGGACTGCAACCTTGATGATATGGTGCAATTCTATTTCTTTCTATTAGCCTATCTCGACCATTTACGGCTAGATTAGGTAAGATGTTTTGGTAGTTAATACCATTTATTGAATTTGTCATTTTATTGTTTGTTTTATTTGTTAGTTATTAAGATAAGTTTGATGTTTCTAATAATGCTTCATTCCTTAAGGCTAAGACTCTGCCCTCCATAGATTCAGCGGCTGCATTTGATTCCAATCGTTGATTTAAAAATGCAATTGCTAACTTGATTTCTTCGCTATCATTTTTAGTAATTACTTCTAGAGATTCGTTGATTCTCAATGCAATATTTCTTTCAGCAGTTTCATCTAAAGATTTACGTTTAAATGATAAAGTAAATATTGTTGGTATTGTTGCATTTACTTCTTCTTCGTTTGTCTCTAGTAAACCTTTGCAAAATTTATTGAAATTATCTACTGAACGGATAACCTTGTTTCCTTCCGCTTCTTCTTGATTGCATTTAGTTAAAAATTGGTCTAATTTGTCTTGATTCTTACTAGCTTTAATCATTCTGTTTAATTGGCTTTGCTTAACTGAAAATACCTTTAGAGACATTTCTTCTAGTGACCATTTGCATAAATCAGCATTTTCAAATACTTGATTTGCTTCTTCAGATTTCAACCAAGTCTTAAACTCAATTGCTTTCTTTCCTAGTAAAATTTTGTTTTGTAGTTTACTTCTGTTCGCAATATTTAAATCATTTGTTATTGTTGAAATTGTGCCGAACAGATTAGAAATACTACTACTTTGTAGCATTTCCCTTTCATTTGTCATTAAATTTATCATTTTATTGTTTTTTTATGATATTTAGCGGAGAATATTCTCCTATAATTATGCTAGAAATAGTACATTTTACTAGATATAGTACAAAAAATGTAGTTATAATGTATATTGCTTTTCTAATCATAGTATAAATATAAGTATAACTAGTCAATAAAACAGCATATAAATAGACATTTATTAATCTTTCTTTATTAGTCGTATACGACTGATTTGCTAGGTAGATAGATTATTGTGTACACATAGTATTGTTTATGTACTATAAGTTAGGCTATAAGGTAACCTCTTATCTAGCTATAAGAGTCTATAAATTGTATACAAGTTATATATGTAAATACTATATCCCTATGCTAGTAGTTAATACTAGTAAACTATCGTAGTTTATTTACGTAGATTTTTAGAGATGTTTTTTATTATATAGGTAGTAATGCAGCTAGAAAAAAGCTAAAAAAATTTAGATATAATTACAAAAAAGTCAACCCCACCCTCGAAAAAAAAAAGTGTTTTATTTTGTGCGATGTTGCGTGTGCGTGGGGGGGAGCCCACTTCCTCTAATTGTGAAATAAATTTTGTATCTTTACAAAAAAAAAGAATATGGCACACAAGGTTAACCTCAACAGAGTACTCGATGATATGGCAGGACTTGATGTATACAAGGGTAGATTAATTAACAATCGTCCAGACGGAATGATGGGAATTGAAAGAGCAGCTAATATGAAAAGGATTATAGATGAAGACAGAAAGATTAAAATGATTGCAGACGGAATCGAAAGAGCTGAGTCTAGAAAAAAATATGACAAGTTATATAGAAATATGTAAAGGATGTTTGTTTGTTTGTTTGTAAATTAAGGAGAGCTAATGGTTCTCCTTTTTTTTATGTCATTAATTAAAAATATATGTCAAGGTTATGTTGATTATATGTCGTTTATTTAAAGCTAAGTAATTGATTAATAATACTTATGTCGATTATGTCGATTTTAAGACCAGACTGTAGTGAAATTAATTTTAATAATAATACTATAAATATATATATATAATAGAGAAACCAATGTGATGACATAAAAATGTTAATTTAAATTGTATATTTGTTTTAAATTAAATCTAATTAAATATGAATCCACAAGGCGGAGGTTACTCTCCTAAAGACCTGAAGTTTGGAGAATCAGGCAGAACCTCATTAATAAATGGGATAAGTAAAATAGCTAATGCAGTAAAAAGTACGTTGGGTCCAAGAGGACATACTGTATTAATTGAATCTCCTAATCACACACAAGGAATAACTGTAACTAAAGATGGGGTAACTGTAGCCAAGGCTGTAGACTTATTACATCCAGTTGAGAACTTAGCTGTACGTATGATGAAAGAGGCTGCTGATAAAACTGCTACCTCTGCTGGAGATGGAACAACTACGGCTATTGTATTAACTGAAGCGATTGTAAAGGCTGGAAGTGATATGATGAAAGATAATCATAATCGTACTGAGATATTAAAACATATTAATAAAGAGGTGCCATCAATCATAACTAAACTAAAGTCTTTATCAAAACCAATTACTAAAAGAAGATTAAAAGATGTTGCTATAATATCTGCTAATGGAGACAAGACTATTGGTACTACAATTGCAAAGACATATGACAAGGTTGGTAAGACTGGTATAGTAACTGTGGAGCGTTCACAGACTAGCTCTACTTACAATGAGATTACTAATGGTATAAAAGTAGAGAGGGGATACAACTCAAGTTTATTTATCAATGACCAAAAGAAAGACGAGTGTATATTAGATGATACGTACATATTAGTTTCTGATGCTTCGGTTGATAATATATTAAACATTGAGAATATATTAAAACCAATTATTCAAGACAGAAAAAAATTATTACTTATATGTCCTTGTAGTGAGAACGTAGTAAATACTTTAGCAGCTAATGTTGTGAAGAATGGTTTAAAGATATGTAATATCAATCCTCCACAGTTTGGATATAAGCAACACGAGTTAATGCAAGACATTGCAATCTCTGTTGGAGCTACATATTTCTCTGAAAAAACTGGTGACGACTTAAGTCTTATTACTTTTAATGATTTAGGACACGCATCTAAGGTAATAGTTAGTCGTGATTCTACTGTAATCATAAAAGATGACGCTGAGAATGGTAATGTTATAGAAGAAAGGGTAGCACAATTGTGGGAACAACATAAACTTGCAGTTAAAAAAGGAGATAAAGACTTTATTTTATCTAGAATTGCTTCATTAACTGGTGGTATTGGTGTTATATATGTAGGTGGACAGACTGATATTGAGCAAAAAGAGCTGTATGACAGGGTAGATGACGCTGTTTGTGCGGTACGTTCAGCACTTTTAGAAGGTATTTTGCCTGGCGGAGGTACTGCATTGTACAATGTAGCTAAAAATTATGATGCTTTAGAGGATAAAGAAACTAATCTCTCGAAAAAAATTGCTTACGCAATTTTAGGAAAAGCATTAAAAGCACCTATACATCAAATTCTGTTGAATGCAGGACTAGACTATAAAGAAATATACAACGATATAGCCAATCCTATACACGGATACGATGTTAAGAATGAAGTATATGGAGATTTATTAGAGATGGGGGTAATTGACCCTATGAAGGTAACTAAACACGCATTACAAAATGCTGTATCTGTAGCTACAACTATACTAAGTACTAATGCTATTATAACAATGGCGAGAACATACGAATCAAATGAAGCCGATAAATAAATATATTGCTATAGATATTATAGAAGAAGAGATTGTAACTGACTCTGGGTTAATACTTTCTGATAAAGATGCTGATGCTTTAAGATATAAGAAAGCTAAAGTAATTGCACCAGGAACAGAAGTGCATAACATTTCTAAAGGAGATGTTATATATTTTGATTCACGAACAGGTTATACTCTGTTGATTGACAATAAGCCTTGCACTATTATTTCTGAGAGAGACGTTGTTGTAGTTTTATAGTCTTATTCATTTCTTTAATAAAGTTTCTATATACTTTATCTGTATAAGATACGTTTCTATGAAAGATAGGATTATATTCTGAAGTAGGAATCTCATCGCCATTTAATTTTTTATATATAGAGTCAAGCATTCTTTTAGATTTATAAGACAATTGGTACAATCCTTTTTTATTTCCTACTCGTTTTCTAAACAATTCTATCCACCCTTCTTTTAATAGCTTGTCAAATCTATTTACGTTCCAACTTAATAGCTCGTCAAACTCTTTGAATTTGCTTTTACTAAAGTAATCTTCTGAATATAAAAAAAGCAGCATATCTAGCTCTCCTGTGCTTATACCATACTTAGCCTTAGTGTAATACCTAATAACTCTCCAGTATTTTAAATAGTTAAATTTCATTTTATTTTATTTGTATCTTTGTAAAAATAATAAATTTATGTCTACTAACGTTCCTTTAAACTATTTAGAATCTTACAAAGCTCAGTTGGCTAAGAAAAAGAAAAAAACTAAACAACAAGTAAAGCCTAAGTCTCCTACTATACACGGACTAGGTAAGTTAAAAGGATTAGCTTCGTTTGCAAATAAATATAAAAAGAAACCAATAACTAAAAATCAAAGAAATGCCTAAAGTAGGAAAAAAAACATATGCTTATACTCCAAAGGGGAAAGCAGCAGCTAAAAAAGCAGCAAAGAAAAAAGGAGTAAAAGTTAAAAAAACAAAAGGTTACTAATGGCTAAAGGAAGAGCAAAAAAGAAAGGTAATAAAATTTGTTCGGCTGGGATTTCCTGGGCGAAAAGAACTTTTGATAAGTACCCTTCTGCATATGCAAATATGGCAGCCAGTAAATATTGTAAAGACCCTAACTACGCTAAAGGAGCAAAAAAGAAATAGATATGAGTAAATTAAGTAAAGCACAAAGAAAAATTGCAAGAATGGCTATGCCTTTTGATAAAATTACAGGAGCTGATTTTAAAGCTTTGAAAATGAAAAAACAAAAGAAAGGTAAAAAGAAGTAATGGGCGAGTTAAAAAAATGGCGAGACCAAAAATGGGTACGTATAGGAACCGATGGTAAAATCAAAGGTGCTTGTGGTACTAGTAAAAATAAAAAAAACCCTGATAGATGTTTACCGTTAGCTAAAGCTAGACGTTTATCTAAAAGTAAATTAGCTTCTACTGCTAAGAAAAAGAAAAGAGAAGGAGCTAAAGGAAAACAATTTGTT
>Ga0209634_1000416_pt1 | contig 33321 bp, 57 predicted proteins | sample LinPmetageLP40_FD_184043 | JGI IMG/M metagenome (GOLD analysis project Ga0209634, IMG submission 184043) | Marine viral communities from the Pacific Ocean - LP-40 (SPAdes) (version 2) | ecosystem: Environmental > Aquatic > Marine > Oceanic | place: Pacific Ocean | collected 2010-08-26 | reverse complement strand
TTTAGGATCTGCATGAGATACAGTTACGTTATCTCCATCTGCACCTTTACTGTGTACCTTAACTTTCATACCAGCTCTTTCTGCGTGTTTATGTCCTGTAAAATAATCAGTGGTGTGCGTTGCTTCTGTTTGAATTGTTTCTTCATTTCTTCTGCCAACAAAAGATCCACCAGCTTGGCCTGAGTGCCTACCAATATCTGCAGGTTTTACTGGATTCTTACTAAATTTTTTCTGGATTGCTGCTTGTCCAGCTTTTCTTTTTTTTGCGCCTTCAGGATCTGCTTTATCACGTTCAGCTTGCTTTCTATCATTTGCTTTTGCAATAGCTGCGTAATGAGCAGGATCCTCATTCACTTTTTCTTCTTTTTGATCTGCAATTGCGTTTGCAGTATCTTTTTTCATAGTGACCGGATGAGTCTTTCCACCGAAATTAAAAGATTTCTTACCGGATTTTGCGGCTGCAGCTGCAGCTCCATGGAAAGCAGTTCTTTCATTTTGAGGAATGTCTTCTGGTATATGATACTTTGTTGATTCATCAACTCCTTGAGCCATATTTTCTAGTGCGGCCCGAACACCATATATAGTTTTTTTATATGAATTATGCATCTGTTTTACTCCTACATCCAGATATTACTAGCAATTGCAGCCGTAGCGGCCATAATTACTACCCAGAACAGTTTATTTATCAGTTGGACCGTCCTAGTGTTTTCCGCGGCTTGAGCCGCGATATCGTCTATCTTTCCAGATAATCTATTTAATCGCTCAGTTTGATGCGACTGCATTTCTGCAATCGATGAAATTCTTTCTTCTGCTCGAGCTAGTGATATCATTGCTTCAGCAAGTTTATCAATTTTTTCTTCAATACGATCTAGTCGTTGTGCCGTAGTGTTTGCCATCTTAATATTTTGCCTTTGTTTTATTTCCATTAGTTGTCAACAGGGGCTGAAGCCCTCCATTGATAACAAGACCAGTACCGTGCCTTATATTTTGGCCCGGGATTATCACAATTATGTCTGGCTCTAAAAGACTTACGTCTTGCTGGATCATCGCGTTTTATACTCATATTTGGATCGCCAAATCTTACCACTACTACGTTACCTTTTTCGCCTTTAACATAGACTTTAAATTTTTTATTCGGGTTTTCAGAAGTACGAATAGGATCGTTCAATGTAACTTTTTTTCCTTTGAACTCAGCTTCTTCAAGTTCAAGATCATTGTACATACTTTCACAAATATTATCAATCTCGTCTTCACGAAACTCTTTAAATTTATCCAAACTCATAAGCAGCGATCCTTCTCATTTGACTATTGAATTCACCCTGATTTGGTTTTTTCTTATATAGTTTTTTAGTCAAAGAACTATTCTTTTTTCCTTTGATTCTCCACTCATAACCTTTTTCTTTATGTTCAGGGTCTGTGGTTTTTACAAGCCGACGTTTATATTGTGCTTCAAAAGACTCAGGACCTTTCGGCGCATCAGTTGAACCTTTCTTTCCTTCTTGAAAATCTTTAAATTTTATCACGATTTCCTCTTTGGTTGTTTTGCCATAAGTGAAGCTAATTTTCCAAGAGTGCTCTTATCTTTTGGTGTAATTAAAGCTTTCTTTTGATCTCTTTGAGTTTTAACCATAGCTTTACCATATCCAATAGTTGATTCTGCAGATTTTTTTCTTACCGGTACCATTCGAACTCTTACTTTACCATCTGGACCTGTAACATTTTCAGGTTTTCTATCAGCTGATGTTGTGTATGCTTCTTTTTTCATAAGCTTTCGTGTTGCTCTTTGTATGCCACCAACTCTTCGTGCACCTTTAAATTCAGGTCCACCTGTATATTTTTGATCTGGATGTTTACCACCAGCTTTAGCTATCGTATCAGCTGCACCTTGAGCTTGTCCTTTATGAAATAAGTCTATTGCAGCTTTATTTACATATTTTCTTGCAAGGTTCTTTGAGATCTCTTTTACTTGTACGTCATCTTTAATATCTTTAGTTAAAGATTTAACTTGGCCTGAATGAGCTTTTACTGCGCCTTTAAGACCTTTAATAACTTTCTTAACTGAATCAGTATCTTTCTTGTCAAGTGCTTCATTTTGTTTTCTAAGTACTGCTGCAACTTGAGGATGCTTATGAATACCTTTGGAAAGTTTATTCATAGTTTTAACAGCACCAGTCATATTACCTTTTGCATACCTAGGATCAGATGCAATACCAATTGCTTGTTTTATGTGTTTTGGATCGTGTTCTTCTTTTACAGCTTTCTTTGCTTTTTGAAATACTGCAGTGTCGCCAGTTACTAGATCAATTAAATCAGCAAAAGCGCTGAATATAATCTTACGATTTTGAGGTTTAACTTCCTTACCATCACTAATTGATTTCATAGCTGTTAGAAGTTTCATAACATCAGATTTGCCGACTAGACCAAGAGTAGCTAATTGCTTTACTTTACGCATTTTTGGATCCATGGATTCCATATAACTATTACGTAATGCTCCCATTGATGCTGCTTTTTTACGAGTACCAATTGCTTTTGAATCTCCACGGTCTAACATACCATGCATTCCAGTTCCGAGATCATCTTTACCGTGATATCCTTGAGCATAACCTGGCTTAAGCTTTTTAACTTTACCACCTTTAGCTTTAAATGCAGCGATCGCTTTATCATGAGCAGCTTTATCAGCAGCAGACATAGCTTCTTGTCTAACAGTTTCTTCTTTTTCTGGACCACGCTTTGCAGAAAGATACGCTGCTATAGCCATATCTCTACGCTCTTCGTCATTTTTACCTTTAAATTGTGGAGCTTTAGACTTTTGAAAATCTTTGACCCACGATCCTATTCCATCTGATACTTTCAATGGCATTTTCTACTCCTATAATTTTTCTATTTTAAATGATGGTCCTGTTGAATATATACGTACACCTTTTTTATCTACATTAGGCATAATATATTCTTTAGCCCATTGATCAGGATTTGGCCATTGGCCAGAAACAATGATTTCGCCTTTTTTATATTTACCTGCTTTACGATCTTCTTCAAGATTATCTTCGACTTCCGGCAGTGTATATAATCGAGATCTTAAATCTCCTATAATTTCTTTCATTGTTTTCATTTCTTTTTACTTCCTCTTACCTTTGCAGCTAAATCTTTATCAGCTTTACCCCAAGTTCCACTTGATTTTGTTACAAATGAATTTACTCTTGCAAAACCCCATTGTTGTGGAGTAGTCCCTGGTCGGTGTCCTGTCTTCCAAGCTGCTAAGCCACGGTTATAAACTGATCTAAGAACGCTTAATGGCATTCCAGACTTTTCAGCTTTCTTCTTTAAGCCAGCTGTTGCATCTTCGTCGATGTAATCTTTGAATTTCATTAATCGTCTCCAAACATTTGTTTAAATTTCTTAGTGTGCTTACTTAATTTTGTTTTGGCGCCTTTATCTCCTGGTGCTGGTTTATAAGCATTAGGATCATCGTCTCTCATTTTACCTTGTTTCTTAAACTGAGCATCTCTTTTAATTTTTGTAGATTTTTTTAAGCCTGTATGGTAACCTGCAGGTTGAGCTCCTTTTCGATCTTTAATATCTGGATCTTGACGTGCTTCATATCCTGGTGTCATTTTCTTTGCGTACTTAGTTGCTTCAGGTGTTCCAAAATCATATTTATAATATTCGCCAATTGCTTCAACAGCATCAATCCATTTTCTCATTACTTGACCATTTGACTCAACGATCAAATAATTTGATCCACGTCTTATAACTGTTGCCACTACATCTGTTTCTTTAATTACTACTTGATCTCCAGCTTGATATTTTCCGGCTATGTAATTTTCACGGGCTGCACTAGTTTCTAACTGAATATGGTTTTTAAATTCTTTTTGTTCTTTTAGACCCATACCTTTTCGAACATCGTTGTATATGTTTTTAGCGTCAGGATTTGAAATAGACTTTGGTAAACCTTGAACAAATTGAGGAAAGTCTCCATCACTTGCTGCTTTACGCATCTTTGATGCTGACATACCTGATACATCATCAGCGTCAGGATCTCTATCACCTGCTGATATTACATTAATGCCTTGAAAATTATAAAATCCGTGTCTGCCTTTTTTACCATTGTACTTATTTAAAAGTGTTTCAAATTCTGTAGTTCTATCAGAACCCACGACCATTATAACTTTTTTAAATCCTTCATCATAAAGTTTTGTAGAAATATCAAACACACTTTTTACTTTTGTATCTAGCATAATAGAACGTGCGTGTTTAGGAAACATCTTTCTCGAATACTTAATTTTTTTCTTATAGTCTAATGGATTCTTTTTTCCATCTTTTGTTTGAGACAAATAAATTCGATATGGATTTGATTTTGCTGCAGACGATAACTTATTTAAAAGTTTTTCATGACCAACAGTTGGTGGATTCATTCTACCAAAGGTAAAATAAACAACCTTTTCTTCTTCACTTAAATAATTTTTAAAACTTGTAATCATCTTTTTCGCGAGATCTCCAGCTTACGTTTAGTTGGCATCATTCGCCTTGTCATTGTTTTAATTCTTCTTTGCACAGCTGGCATTGCCAAACGTTTTTCAAGGCTCTTTTTCATTGCTATTGATAAATCTTTTTTATCTTTTCCTTTTGCCAATTTTTTAGCTGCATCAGCTCTAGCTCCACGTCTAGCACGTTTTTTCAACACATCAGTTTTAGCCATACGTTTTCTAGCGCGTAAACGAGATCTTTTAAGCTGAGTCTTACGTCGTTTCATCAATCTAGAAAGTTTACGTCTAGCTGAAATAGAAAGTTCTTCATCTACATCAACATCTTCATTAGGCATTTCATCTGGCCATGTAGCTTCGTCAACTGATTCTTCTGTAGGATATTCAGTACCAGCTGATAACGCGTTCTTTGTTCCTAAAGATGCAGAGCTTGTGGTACTTTTACTTGCAGACTTAAATCGTGAAAATCTACTAGTACCTTTTGGACCTTTAACAGGTGTTTTTAAATTTGGTAATTTTTTATCGCGCTTCATTTTTAATTCATGCACGATATCTCTAAAGCTTTTTAAAGCCATTACGATCTCCCTGGTGTATCCCATCCTTTTAATATATTGGGTGAAAAGTTGGCATATGAGAATTCCATACGATCAACAATTTTCACTGCATCACCACCAAGCTTATCAATAGCTACATAACCTTCTTGGCCTGTAGTACGATAACCTCTTTTTGTTTTCAAAAATGTTTTCAAATTTGAAATCTTGTTTAATCTATTTATAAGTTTTAATTTCGCTAGAACTATAGCTCGTTGCAATTCAAACACCATTTCTAAACTAGTTTTATTTTCATTTGAAAAGAATTTTAAAATATCATCTAATTTACCTTGTTGAGCTAATTTGCCTTTTTCACTAGAACGTTTATCAATTTCTTTTTGGTATTTATCTTGAATAAATTTGATCAGCGCAGCAACTCTTTTCTTTGGATCAGGCGGTAATTGACCAGCTCTTACATATTTGTTACCGTGAGTTTCAATATGCTGAGATAACTTTTCATTGTTTTCTATTTGTCTTAACGCACTGCCAGCAATTTTGTTAAATGTTCTACCAGCTAAACTTAAATATTCATTTACTTCTGCTGTTTCTTTTGCTGACATAGTAGCTGAAGTTGCGTCGCCAAGCTGAGCATCTTGCGACCAAACGTTTTTTGATTTCTTTAATTTACTTGCGTTGAAATTATACGAAGCTTTCATCGTTTCAAATGTTCGTCCTTTGTACTCCGTATGCCATACAACTCCAATTTTTGCTGCCTTGATTTGCTTGGCCATCTCCGTGCCAGATGGTATTGCATAAACAATTGTATTGGGGTGGAACGTAATATAGGACTTTCCTTTAATTCTAGATGTTTTAATATCTCCTGGGCCAAAAACAAAATCACCTTGTATTACTCCTTTGATACCTAACTCTGGCAAAAGCTCTAGAGCAAGTTTAAGTTTCTTGTTAAGATCACCTGATGTATCATCATCAACATCTTTTGGTGTTTTATAAACTTTTGGATTCTTATTAAATATACCTTTTTTAGCTACAAAAAATTTACCATCTGAAGGATCTGTACCTGCAAACACTGCAGGTGCTCCATCCCATTTAACAGATACGTTTCCGTCTTTCTCACCAGCTAACATGTCGCGTAAAGAACGAAGTGCTAATATTGCTTCACGTGCGCCATTGACTCCACCATAAATAACTTTATCTTCAATATGAGTCATGTGAGTATTTTTTTGTTCAGTAATAAAATTTTCGAAATTTAACATTATTCGTATACCTTCGCGTAAATTGATGAGATATCTAATTCTGATCCAGCATAGTTAACAAGATCAGTAATTATCTTATCTGCTTTGCCATTAGTTTTATTTTCAAATAAACAACTTAACACATACGTAGCACCCATTTTACTGTGTATTTCATGCGGTTTATTTTCTAAAAAACCAGACATGAATTCATTTTTTTGAATTGTTGGATGTACTTTTTTAGCCATAGCAAAAAATAAATTTGCATATCTTGAACCTTCGGCTTTTTGACTTAAATCCTCAGCTATCTTTTTCAGCTGTTTGTTATCAGGTGCTTTTTTTCCAGCTCTTTTTCTTAATGATTCGATAATTTGTCCATATCCAGCTCTACCACCACGCGCAGTTTTCAATGTAATTTCAAAGTTAATTGCAGCAAATTGTGATGAAGTACGAAGATCTGCTTTGCCACCGTCAAACTCAACTACACCTGATTTACTTCTCCAAAACTCAGAAGCTTTACGTGCAAATGATGCCATAAGTCTGCCATCTTTAAATTTATACACTTTAGCATTTGGTTCTTCATTTTTAACTATACATTTAATATTTTCAAATTTTATTATTTTTTTCAAAGAAATACCAACAAGTTTTTTCTCGTCAAAAAGTTTAACAAGGCTTGCGTTAAGTTCTTGAATAGATGTTGTTGGTAAACTAGTAATTACAGATTGAGAAGTTACTGCCCATATGTCACCTGGATTCCATTTGTCATCACTAAGGTTTGCCATACCTGAATTTTTAAGAGCTTCTTTCTTCTTACTGTAGATTGTTTTCATCACTTTGTCGTCACGATGAAATGTCATACTAGAGTTTATATATTTTTTACGTAATAATTCTTTTGCAGTCCAATAAGATGAATAGTGCCATGATGCATCTAAAGACACAGCATCGTTCATACTTGTTCCACCTATTGAAACTTTACTCATCGAGTTAGCAAGATCAGAAGGTTGAATAGATTCAAATGTAGCTCTTGGGTTGTTTACCATATATTCACAATAAAGACATTGTAAACTTTCGGCCATGGCTGTTTGTTTAGACCCGCCACCAGATCCGCCACCACCTCCGCCAAATACATTTGATTTACCAATTTTATTAGTAGCTATTTTGCCTTTACTTGTATCTAGTATTTGTGTTTTTTTATCTTTTTCAAGACGATCAATAGCTTCTATATTTTCAGGTGTGTTTTTAACTACAATTTCGACGCCGTCAACTGTCGGCATCGCTTCACCATTTTTCATAAGGCGACGAAGAATGTCAATACGTCTTTCGCTTGTTTGCGAGTTGAGTTTTAAAAACTCACCAGGACTCATAGCGACAAAATTTGCCATCTTCTCCTCCAGATATGTTTTAAATCTAAGCATAAAGCTATTTATACTAGATTAACATTTTACCTGGGTCTGAAATTTGGCTTTCTTCGATTGCCATAATCTTTTTTAAAATTATTCTTTCGTTCTTTTGGATCAAACCGCATGAATTGTCTTAAGTCATTTTCTTTTGCCCAAGCTTGAGTCTGAGCTAAACTATGTTTCTTCATTTTATTTCTTTCTTTGAATGTTTAATTTTTTGTTTGATTTCTCTTGAACGTTTATCGTCAATGCAATAAACAGTTTCATCTGTTTGAATTATGAAATAGTCTTCAGGTAACTTTTCACATTGACATTTTTCTGTTTGCGATAGTGGTGGATTTTTTTGCACCCACTGCAGACAGAAAAATAAAAATGCTAAGATAACTACTAGATAAGCCATTAGTTAAGCTTTTCAATTTCAACTCTAGCTTTTTCACGAGCTTTATTAACAGCCGCCTGATCAACTACTACAGTTTGATTCTTACGTCCTTTTGGATTTACTTTTAGAAGAACATAAGTACGAAAACTCATACCTTCCATAGTGACAGCTTTATCAACTACATCGTATTCTGAAACATCGATTTTAGAATATCCAGACTTTGAAACCTTTGTAGTCTCTTCGACTGCAACACCAGCTAGTCCTGTTGAAGAATCATCTGCTGTAAACGATTTTATTGTCATAGACACTGAGTTACTAATTTTATCTCCAAGAACTACTTTTGCTTGATGCATAGCTTTATCCATAGAGAATTGTAAATCAGAAGACAAACCAGTACCTGAACCAAAGATAAGTTCTTTTTCATCTTTAGGCGTATTCACATACCACTTAGGAATTGATTCAGCCTTTTCAGACTGAACTATTTTAATCATTTCTCTTTTACCTGTTAAGCTACAAGCGTTAAGAGCAAGCCCGCCAACTAAGACGAGCCCCACTGTAACAAACTTATTCATTATGATACCTCCGCAAATTTGATAGCGCTTTCTAGTGCTTTTTTCTTACGAAGTTGATTTCCACCAAACCAAGAAGAATAAAGACGATTGTCTTCGTTACGACCTTGTTTATGATCGCAAACATAAGTGACAGAATTAAATGCTTGCCACCAAGAACCTTCAGCGAATTTAGCACCAGGCTGAGAACTCAGTGAGTCAAAACAATCTCTAGCATTTCTTGAAAGAGTTTCTTTATTTAAGTCCATTCCTTGAACTCTTTTATCAGCAGTTCTTGGAAATACAGTATTTAAATACTCAACGTACGTATCAACAGTAAATCTCTTTTTACCAAGAAACTCAGCCATTTCTTTGTAAGTATTAAGTTTTTCATGAGCAATACCTAATGCTTTTTTAACTTCATAAGCATCGAACTGAACTCTATGTCCAACTTTAACAGACTTATCAGTCTTAGCGTCAAGAGAAAGAGATAATGTATTATTGCAGACCACTCTGATTGGAGTAAATCTGACATCAATTGCTTTACCATACTGATGAGGATTTGAGAAAAGAAGATATGAATCAACTCTATCACCGTCAAATAATTCAAATGAATCTTTGACTTTAGCTAAAGCCCATACCATCTGTCCGTTTTTCAACGAACCAGCTGTATGCATTTCGATATCGCCTGACATACAGTATTCACTGAAGAAATTAAATGCATCTTCATTTTGTACTGGATTCCAGTTTTCACCAACGTTAGTTAGTATTTTGCCATCAGTTCCTCTTACAAGTGACTTTTGACCAGTAGGCATTTTCTTACCTTCAAAGTCAATGTATGATTCAACTTCGTGTACAGTCCAATCAACACCAGCTTTCTTCATCATTTGCTGAGGTGTAAGATCATTCGATACTGGTACACCTAGACCGTGCCATGGTGTTTCTCCAGCGTATGCCATTGTTTCAACTTCGTGTGCCATAATATATTCTCCTTTAAGCAGCTTTTAAAATTGTTGCAGCGACATTCCACATGTCACCGTTTGTAGCTTTAACTCTAATATTCTTTTTAAGAGATTTTACTACGACACCTTCCATGGCGCCTTTTCGTCCTGACCACTTGACTTTTTGTCCAGTGATAAAAGACTTTGCAGCAGAAGCAGCTTTTAAGCTTCTAACTGTATTAAAGATCTGTGCGATCTCATTCATTTGATCAGGGCTTGCACCTAAGAAAAGTTCGTTTACTTTCTGCATTTGTGAGTTTGTCAATTTATTCATTATATAGTCCTTAAAGTTTGTTTTCATTTTAATAAGTATATTATACCATGTTTCTTATCATTTGTAAACAAAAAAGTGAGCAGTATGTCATTTTTTTTTGTTTTCCTTTTTCATTTTAATAAGTATATTATACCATGATTCTTCTCATTTGTAAACAAAAAAGTGAGCAAAAAAAAATTTAAATGATGAACTTGTTAACTAATCCCAACCCATTGCCATTTTAGTTTCTTCTGGAACCATATCCATAGTAAATGGTGGATCAAACGTACAGTTGACTATGCAATCTTTTGCACCAGTATTATTTAGTCCAGCTTGTTTTATGTCTGCACTTATTTCGTCTGCCATAGGACAAAACACACTTGTAAGTGTATGTGTTATAGTAACAATCTCATCTGCGATATCAATATCGTATATCAATCCTAAATGTATAACAGAAACAGATGGCATTTCAGGGTCATACACTTTTTCTAAATTAGCAACAACTTTAGCCATAATTTCATTTGTTTCACTCATAATACTAATTCAGCATACGCATTAGGTCTTACAAGTACACTGCCATCTTCTTTTGTGTAAGCTTCATGTTCGTGCGTTTCACCTATTGTGTAACCTACTGCTTTGTACGTAGGAATTGCTTTGTCTCTTGGGTATGACCATATTTTTTTAAATCCTTTTTTACGTGCAAAATTAATAGTGTGTTGTAATAATAACTGTGCTAATCCTTTACCGGTATATTTTGGAAAAACGTAAAGTCCTCTTGATCTGAAAAGAGTGTTACTACATTGATGCCCAGAATTACATGCAACAACTTTTCCATTTTGCAAGTCTTTTATGCCAAAGAAAACACCGCTATAATACGCAAAATTATCATTAGCATATCTATGAATTTTTTGATCTTTATCTGTAGCGTTGATCATAGGAGTATATGATCTTATATTTGGACGACTAGGCCATAATTTACTTGCCCATATTGGATATATTTCTCCCCATTCTATTTCTTTCAATACTAATTCACGAGTATCAGAATTCATATAAATTTTCCTTTATCTTATTCAGCATATCTTCGTCTTCGTTTTCCAAACGTTGAGTCGCTTCTTTTAATTTATCAGATCTTACTTTTTTCTGATTCATTATTTCTTCGATATCTTTTAGAACAACTGTCAGTTTAGTTCCTAATTCATTATCTTCCATGTTATTTTCTCCGCTAATGCCATTCCCATAGTCCAGCCTAAATGACCGGCTCCAGTGTTTACCCATAACCCATTTACCTTTTTAATAATAGGTAACATATTTGGTGTCATTGGTCTTAAACAAGCCCACTTTTTAAATTCAGTATTATGAGCTTCTACAAAAGTATTGTCTTCAACCCATTTAGAAAGTGGTGTAATTCTATTCATAGTAATATCGTGATTCCATCCAGCTAATTCGGCAGTTCCAGCGACTCTGAATACACCATTTGCAAAAGGTGAAGCAACTATTTTTGCGTCATCATCTAAAACAGATAAAGTTGGTATTTTTGGTTGATTGTTAAAAGTAATTGAATAACCTTTTATAGGATAAACATTTAAGCTTGGTACTAAATATTTAGTATAAGCTCCTGCGCATACAACCACATCATCATATTTTTTCTGTAAATTTTCTAAATCTTCTTTATCTATTCTTTTATTTATTAACTTATAGTCATTATAAGTTTCCATTCTTGCTGATAACTTATTACAAAAAGTAAAAATGTCTCCAACTGAATCTTCAGCAGTATACGTACAACCTATCACTCCATCATCTTTAATATTGTATGCATCTAAAAACTTATTGCTTATTTCGACTCTACCCCAACCAGTATCTTTAAATCTATCTAGAGTCTGTCTTGCTTTATCCCAAGATTTTTGGTTTTTGTAAATATGTAATATGCCACACTTGTTTTGATGATAGTCAATATCACTAACTTCTTTCATCAACTCACGAGCTCTTAATGCATATTCAATAGTTTTTCGAGTATTCTTATCATAAGAATTTGTAACAGTAGCTCCAATAAAACCAGCAATCCATTTGATTTTATCCCATGACCAATGATCTGCTCTAAAATATAATGGAGCATCTTTCTTTGTCATCCATTTGAGACCTTTAGCGATATTGCCATAGGTATTCCAAACTTCAGCATTACACACTGAAACCTGTCCACCATTGGCATAACTACATTGTTTTGCTATGCCTTCCGGATCAAATACTCTTACTTTAAATCCTTCTTGTGTTAAAAAATATGCTGTAGTAATTCCGGCAACACCGGCACCTATTATAGCTACACTTCTACTCAATTTTCTTTCCTATCTTTCCTATCATCCAATCTCTCATTCAATATTGCCCTACACTTTGGACATTTATAAACATCTTTTAAAACTTCATCAAGATATATATTACAAACTACACATATTTTTTTAGGCTTCTCCATGTTGATCTCCTAAAAAAAGTGCCGGATTCTGTTTCCAAGCTCCGGCTGGCTCATAAGAATTAAGCGGCTAGCGCTAACTCTTGAGGTGCAAAATTATCGTTTGCATTTATCGTTTTGTTCGCATTAACCGAGCTTACATCCGGATAACTCCACATCGCTATTTCGTCTCTGTCGATCCTATTTCAGCCCCATCAGAAAAACTTGGTAAATAATTCATTAAAAAAAATATATGCACCATAAGCATACACGCAATATATTATAAACTTCAACGTCTTATTCATGCTGTCGTCTGCAGCATATACCCAATGGTGATATTTATCTTTACTCATAATGTACCTTTCAAGTTTTTATGGTGGAGCTGTCGGGTACCGCCCCCGAGTCCAGCAAACCTTTCGCTCTGTTTCATCGTTATATACTATATATTATAACACAAAAATGTACAAAAGTACACAACTTTATGCATAATGTCTACGGTAATTTAACAGTTTATGAACTAAAGCAATATTACGTGCTTTAACAAACATCTTCCATTGAAATGGTCTGTAAGTCATATGCCACCCTCCTCTTTTAAAGTTAGGTGCGTTCCTTCAGCGATTGCCTACTTCCGCCCTTTCGGGTGAACGTGTTAATATTATTTATACAAAAAATGACCTTAATATTATAAATAGTATTATGGCGATTTATAGGCATGAAAATTTAGTTATCGATTTATCCGTTTCAAGCAAATCTAAATTGTATTTAGACGGATTATTGATATTCTTAGGCGACGGATATAAAGCAATTAATATTATGATTGGAAAAAGCAAGAACAAAGAACCTGTACAAAATAAATTTAAAGCTCAACTTACAATGAGGCAAAAACCTAAATTTGTAGATAAGTCACCGGAGATACAAGAAAATGCCAATAGCAGAAATATTAGCGGGAATCGCACTCGTAAAAAGTAGCGTAGATTTTATAAAATCTAATATTGACACATGTAAAGATATTGGTGAAATCGGCGGAGCCATCGATGGTTTACTAAGAGGTCAGCAAGAAGTCAATAAAAAACAAGGCAAACGAGGTCTTGGTGTTAAAGAACAGTTTGATACATCACATATTGCAAGAGAAACTATTGATGCAAAATTAGCTGCAGAGCAGTTACAAGAAGTTGCAAATATGATTAACTTACGCTTTGGACCAAACACTTGGAAAGAAATCTTAGAAGAAAGAGCAAGACGAATTGCAGAACAAAAAGAGTCGATAAGACTTGCAAAGATTGAAAAGATAAAAGCAGATAAACAATTATGGATTGAGATTAAACAAGTTTTCATAGTTGCTGGTATCATATTTCTTGTTCTTGGATTAGCAATTGGTTCAGTATGGTATTCGAGACTGACATGAAATCAAGTGAATACGTATTATTGTATATAGTTTGTGTATCGTTTATATATGCTAGTGTTGGTATTATGATGGAAGCTAACGCTGCCGGTAAAATATATCATCCGCCCAATGACTCTAAAAAAATCTATGGGACTAAGAAAGATTATACTCGACAGCAAAAGATACAAAGAGGAGACATAGTACTACCAAAAATGGTTACTTGCAGACTTAAAAAACGAGTAAAGACTAAATCTGGTGAGGAAGTTTGTATATATCAAGGACAAAATAAAACTTATGAAATGGCTATTGAAAATAAATGTCCACGGGAGTATAAATGTAAATATAATCCATTTGGTTCTGAGCCAAATATTGGAAGTGTAATAGAAAGTTTAAATGAGGCAGTAAAATAATGGCAAAATTATTTAAACAGGTTTCAACTCATGAACCTCAAAAACATGGTACAACAATCGGACGTAAACCAATAACATCAACTATGAATAAACATAAAAGACGTAGTTTAAAAAGATATAGAGGTCAAGGCAGATAATGTTTATCGCTTTAGTAATGGCATGTCTTGTTAATAATCCTGACTATTGCAAAATATTAGAAGATCAACAAGGACCCTACGAAACACGAAAAGAATGTAAAATGAGAGCACTTGAAATAAGCAGAGATATACATCGATATTGGCCTTTATATAAACCTGTTCGGTTTAAATGTAAGTCTGTTTCAAACAGTGCACTTACTGCTCAATGGTAATTTAATCCCACTTCTTGTCGTGCATTGCTAGAGCAATAATGCTGTAATGAATAACTTTTAATAAGTCATCTCTATTATATCCTTCTTTCTTGCCATATCTTTGGCAATACTTGATAACGTTACCAAGAGCAAAACCCATACCATGACCCATGTCTTCGATAATTTCAGTCGACTGATATTTGTCTTTGCTGTAATGAGCGTCATAAGTAGTATCAATATATTCTTGCATTTCATCTAGAATTAAATCTTCTTTAAATGCATATATGATTTCTTCTTTTTTGTCATTTCTTAATAAATTTTTCATACTCATTGAGTTCCCTTTGAATTACATCATAATGTTCAATTGCTGCTCTATGAACAGCGTTGTCTTTTTTCGCTAGAATCCAAGACCTTTGGACAAACCAATTACGATCAGTATTGTAGTTTTCTGTGGCAATATCTTCACCTTTAATTTTCGCTGCTCTCATTATATATTTTCTTTCTTATAAATTTTATATGCTTCGATAGTACTATTATTTTGAGCATACGGATTACGTTCAATAAAGATTAACAATTCTTTCATTGTTAATCCTAAGAATTTACAGTCCTTTTTAAGTACTGTCATTGCACCTTTAATTTGCATTACACAATCTCCTTAAAGCCAATTTTTGCAACTTCAAATTTCTTGAAGTCTTTTTCTGAAGTCCAGACTATGAACTCATCGCCAACCATTGAGCTGCGAAGTGGAGATCCATCAAACTTGTAATGGCACACTGTAACACCAGATTGTGGCTTTTCAGACCAAGAAGCAAACGCATTTTGTGTTTTACCGAAAGCATCTTGTAATGCCATTTTCATATCGGTAAAAGGTGTTTCAATAGATGCAGCTGTATAAGGTATTCCGCAATAGCTGTCTTTGTAAGTGATTGATATGTTCATAATAAATTTCCTTTCATTTAAATTATTATATAAGTATTATACCATGCTTTTTTGTAAATGTACATAAAAAAGTGAGCAGATTTGAAATAAAAATGATTAACATGTTTATTAAATATAATCTCCCCAATATTCATTCCAAGATCTTGAAACAACATCTTTTGCGATATCAATCTCGTATGAAGTAAGTTCTTTTTTAAAAAAACTAGTAACTATGTTTTGAGCTTCCTGAAGAGTATTAGACTGAGTAATGATATTATCTAGATCGCATCCAAAAACTTTTTCTTCGATATTCATAATTAATTTGTTTAAATTTGACATAATAAATTTCCTTTCATTTAAATTATTATATAAGTATTATACCATGCTTTTTCACAATTGTACATAAAAAAGTGAGCAGAATTAAAATTAAATGATGAATATGTTAACTAGTTTATTTGCAGATTCTAAACTCATCTATCATAGGAAATATAGGTTGAATGGCTTTAGCACAAGCAATTGCAATGTCTCTATGTTCTTTTTGAGTTTCTGGACCAGACCTTAATTCAACATAATGAATCCAAGAACGAATAGATCCATTCATATATAAACGAGATTCAGTAATGCCTTCTGGTAATAAAGCTCGAGCTTGTTCTTTTGCAATACCAAGTTTGATTGCTGCATCATATTCTTTTTTTGACATATGATATATACGCATTTGAGATTGCTGCCATTCAAGTTGTAATTTATCGTCATCAACTTCAATTGAGTTCTGGCGATTCTTAGTATCTTGAAGACGTGCTTTGCGTAAATTATCTATATTTAACGAGAAATCTTTTGTTGGATCTGCGTATCTTTGACTAAATTCTTGAAATGAAAACGATCTATGTCTTAAAATTTGTCTTGCAATGTCTCTATATGTTTCAATTTCTAAGCAAGCACTAACCATTTCGAATGGCGACCAGTGTTTGTGTTTGATGAGATATCGTAATAATTTTTCCGAGGTTTCTTCATTAATTTGGTTTGATGGGTTGGAGACACGGGCACAATACGCGATGAGTTCTTGCATATCGTTTCCGACGTATAATCCACCGACGTTGTAAGTGTTTGTTTGGGAATAAGATATAAGCCTAACATTCATTGTCCTTCTTCTTTCTTTTGTTTTAGTTTCCATAACATCCAATCATAATACCTTTGTGGTTCATCATCAGTTGTTTCTTCTATAATTCTATGGTGTTTTGCCGCTTTAGGATTTTGAGTTTTGATTTTTTCCATATGTTGTTCTGCTTCGTCTTTAGTATCAAAACGAGCAACAATCACTGGATCTTCTATTCGTGGTTCATATTCAATTCCGTATACGTAATGTCCTGTGCCAGTCATGTCCTGTGTAAATTTATTTGTCATAATTTAAAGTCTCCAAATTTTTCAGACGACATTCTTTCTCCTGATGCGCTTTTATCAAAAACTGGAGTATCATCTATTAATGTCTGCTGAGTTTCTTCAACATCGAATAAACGCATTTTAGACCTGTCAACGCCAATTACAAATCGTTTGTAAAGTGTTGGATCATTATATCTATTCTTTAATTGTTTTACCATCATTTGACCTTGTTTCTCAAGTTCTTCAGTTGATATCAACGCGAACATGAGATCAGCGGTAGCGGGTAATCCAAAAGATTCGGACGTGTCTTCAAGGCCAACATCCGTATTAGAAAAACCTGAACGAGTCGTTTGCGTTGCAGAGAAGATCGGTACTTCGAACTCGACAGCAAGACCACGTAACTCTTCAGCAATTGCTTTAATGTAAGTGTATGAATTGATTGCTCCTCCCATTGATTTCATTCTAGATGAAGCACAGATATTTAAATAATCAACAAATATAATATCTGGTTCAAATTCTTTTTTTAATTTTAGTTCGTTTAGTAATGCTCTAAAATGACCAGCGTGAGCTGAACCTGTTGGATATTCTTTTACAATTAACCTACCAGTAGTTTTACGTGCAAGATTATTTACTTTTGCAGTAAACATATCTTTTGACATTTTATCAAGTTGATCGATTGGAACATTTAATAAGTTAGCATCGATACGTTCTGCAATCTTTTCTTCGGCCATTTCCATTGTAATATATAAAACATTTTTACCTTCAACCAAAGCAGCTGCACCAACATGGCACATGAATAAAGACTTACCAACGCCTGTACCAGCAAGAGCAATGTTTAAAGTTTTCTTTGGAACACCACCCTTTGTGATTTTATTAAAGTAGTCGATATCAAATGGAATACGATCTTCCTGTTTGTGATAAAATTCATATCTTTCTTCTACGTTTTCTATATAATCGTGACCAACGTTTCTGTCAAAAGCTACACCTAGAGCTTTTTGTAAAAGTTCAGGCAAAGCATTCTTTGTTAATGATTCGTGTTTGCCATCAATAATACTAATCGATTCCATGATTGAATTATAGATGGCTCGATCTTGGCACCACTTCTCAGTGTTATCAAGTAGCCATTGATTATCAATTTTTTCTTTTGTGAAAAGAAGAGGAACAACGTCCATTGCCATAGAATATTGATCATCAGACATATTTGTATTTTGAAGTTCTATAGCTAATGATTCAGAAGTTGGAAGTTTATTATATTTTGCTACATACTTTCCAGCTTCTTTAAAAAGTGTTTTATATACACCTTGAAAATAATCTGGTTTAATAAATGGTAGAACTTTTCGCATATACTTCTCGTCAGTGAGAAGATTTCTTAATATAGTTTGTTCAATATTTGCCTGCATTATTTACTTTCTAATTGTCTTAGTAGTTCTCTATATTCTCTTATAACCATCAAACAATCTGGCATATCAGTTCTATAATTTATCCATATAGGTTTAAGTTCTTTATCGTTAGTGCTGTCATTTAAACAATCAGCTGAACTTAAATTATATGACACAACTTTTTCTAAATCATTTAATTTTTCAATATTAAAAAACATTATTTTTTTCCTTTCTCATAGCTAGCAATTTCGTGTGCTTCTATCTCTTTTCCAGTTGAAGTGTCAGTAAATTTAGCAGTACCTTCTTCAACACATGTATCAAATACTGAGCTTAAACATGCAGAAGCTACTAGTTGTAGATCAACATTATCAATGTGAGCTTCAGGATCAGGAGAAGAAAGAACATGAAAGTTAAAACCTAATTGATCTTTTCCTTCATCAACTTGAATAGATGCAAATTTAATTACCGTCTCCGGAAAAGCACCAGTTAAAATGCGACACGACCAATGTTCATCGTTTTCTTCATGAAGCATCAATTCATAGTCTGTACCTTCTTTCATTGATCAAAACTCGGTAATGGTACAGATGCTATTGAATCATTATAATCACCATTTTTTTGATATGTTCTAACTGCAGTTTCTTTTATAAGCATACTATTTTTCCAACGATAAGTTACAATTTCTCTTCGAATAACATCTTTTAAATTTGATTCGATATTTGATGTAAATGGTCCTTCATTCATTATAACCTCTCCATCAATTCATTTGCTGCTTTAGGATTTTCAATCAAATGTTTACGAGCAGCATACAGTCTTTCAACTCTTTTTTTAATTGATTTATCTTTTTTAGATTTATTTTCCCAAAACTCGATCTCTTGGTTAATCACATCAATACCAAGAGTCATTGTTTGAACATCTCTAGTTACGCTTCTCATGTTATCTCCTCAAAATCAATAGTGGCTTTACCGCCAATTTTGTAAACATCTGTAAGATAATCTTTGAAGTTTGTATCAGCAAAGATTGGTTTCCAGAACTCTTCTTCTAAAGTTTGAGCTTCTCGTACTTTAGGTTCAAGTAATTCACCAGTTTCTTGATTGACTCTACAATACCAACCATTAGATGGCTTTGCAACGTATTTACCTTGCATAGCAATGTCAAGCAAGCCAGACCACTTTTGTACTCCACCTTGCCAGCTGACACTGATAGGTATCTTAGACTTTTCTTTAACAAAACGAGATTTCTCAACGTTTATTACAAAGTCATAACCAACGACATCAGTACCTTTTTTGTTTTGTCTTCGTCCTAAGATCCAGATGTTATCAGCTGAATAATAGATACCTGTGCCGCCTGACACAATAGCTTTAGGGAATAAGCCAATTTCTTGGTATGTATGATTAACTGCCACTAATGGAATATTTTTCATATTCAAATATGGTGTGCACATACGAAACAAACCTTTTAACGCTTTAGCACGTGACATATCAGCCACAGACTTTTCATTGATAGCATCTTCCATTTCTTTCTTAGAGGCAAGGTTACCAATTGAATCGATCACAATAATAACTTTATCTTCACGACTTAAACCTTCCAATTGGCCAACAATATCAAATTTGAGTTCTTCAACATTTGTAATTGGAGTATGAAGTACTCGAGTCGTATCAATTTCAAATTGCTCAAAATATTGTTGAGGTGAGCCAAACTCTGAATCATAAAATAGCAATACTGCATCTTTATATTTTTTTAAATAAGCACTTGCCATAATCAAAGCAAATGAAGTTTTAAAATGTTTAGAAGGTCCAGCAAGTACTGTTAGACCTGGTGCTAAACCACCATCGACTTCACCAGATAACGCAATGTTTATCATTGGTGTATCAGTTGAAATCATATCTTTATCGTTAAAGAACTTCGAATCAGCTAGGATTTCAGTTGCCTTGACTTTCGAATTCTTTTTTAATTTATCCATAATGGACATATACATCTCCTTTAATCAAATATAGTATATTATACCATAAATTCATCTAATTGTACACTACTATTTTCACTTGTAATACATTCTCTTCTGTTATCTTGAGACATATAATCTTGTTGCCAAAGTTGATTGTCTAATCTTCCTTCAACAAAAGCAACTGCTTGTTTAGCCATATCTTGCGCTGTAGTGACTGGCACGTTTTGGCATATGTGATTTAAATTTTTACGTCCTCCTTGAAGAATAAAATCGTCTGGCATTTTCATTAATGAAAGACATTCACGAATCGTAAGAAAACGATCTTCCCACGGATGTGTTAGTTGAGTTGGCCTATGACCAACAAAAGCACCAATGTGATCTTTTGGAACTTCTATATTGTGCCACATAATATTACCTCCTGATTGAAGTTTATCATGTTTTCTTATACATTTATCTGCGTCTTTGTCAAATCCTTTTTGTCTCATCCAATCAGCTGCTTTTACAAAAGAATCATTTTTGTAAATCCATTCAAGTGGATTAGTTGTTTTATCAATACTTGATGCAAACTGCCTATGAGTTTTATTTAATTTTTCTAAAACATATGCGTAGTATGGATTTTGACTTGGTACAGCATCGTTCGTAAGTACATTCATAGGATCATCTGGATTTCTTTTAACATCACAAATAGCATCTTCTATTTTTTCATGCTTACGATTTATATATTCAAGTTGAGGAACTTTATCGCCTTTCCAGAAAAAATAAAATGTTCTATCTCTTACTTGAGAAAGCCCATGGAGTAAACTTTTTGTTTTAAATATTGAAAAAGTGTATCCGTGCTTTTGTCCAATTTTTCGTAAATCTTTGACAATTGGTTCTCCCATCTTGCTAGCCAGTCTTGGTGCGTTTTCTCCCCAAAAAACTTTGGGTGAGACAGAACCAAGTATATACTCTGCACTAGTACGCATCCAATCGTTTGTAGTAGATTCAGAGTTACTAGTAGGACTGAGACTAGACAAACCAGCACAAGGACAGACAGTGTTAACAATATCAACAGACTTAATATCAGGAAGCTTATCGCCGTTGAGAAGATGATAGGGAACTTCGTTTTTATAATATTCCAATAGGTGTTTATCGTTTGCTTCAAATTCTTCATAGGATAAAATGTACTCAGGCCTTTTCCCAAGTACGTTTTGCATTGCGATAGTTTCTCCGCCAATGAGTGGTACAATACTTGCATAATTAGTCATATTTCACTTTCTGTTCTTTTTCACGATCATCTAAATCGTATTGTTTTCTATATTTATTATTAGATTTAATTACTTCATCAAGAACAGTAAGTTCACCTTGACTAAAAGCTGAAAATGCTTTTGTATCTTTTGGAAAACAAGCGCCACCATAACCTTTACGACCGTCTGGCCCTGGAACTTGAGTATGACTATGTCCAATACGTGGATCTGAACCTAATGCATTTACAATCACATTATATTTACCACCGTATTGATCTACTACATCTTTAAATTGATTCATCCAAAGAACTTTAGTTGCAAGAAAAGAATTGATTCCGTACTTTACAAATGCAGCTTCTTTTGCAGTCATATGATATACTGGACAAGGTGTACATTGAGAATGATTTTCGTATAAATCTAAAACCATATTAGTATATTTTCTTTTTCCACCAAGAACATGCATTGGAGGATTAATAAAATCGTGCAGTGCGTTCTTTTCAGTTAAAAACTCTGGATTAAAAACTACCATTTCGTTAACGGTGTATAAACATTCAACTACGTCTGGTGTAGTAGTTGATTTAATTACGATTGGACAATTAAAATAAGCAAGATCATCAACTACTTTATTTACGATCGAAGCATCTATTTTGCCGTCTTTTCCAAAAGGTGTAGGCACTGCAACAAAAGCTGCATCTAATTCTACTTTGCCTTTAAGCTCTTCAATCGTTGTTCCATATATTGGATCAACAATATGTTTTGTAACTAAACGCGTAGAAAAGCCATGATCAACAGCTTTCCCTACATACCCATGACCAATGATAGCAATATTAATTGACATTGTAATAATCCTTATACCAGTTTACGAAATTAGCTACGCCTTCTTCAATCGGTGTTTTAGGTTTCCATCCTAAATTTCTTAACTTAGTAGTGTCAGACCATGTTGATTGAGTGTCAGCAGGGTGCATTGGAACTAATTCACGAATTGCTTTACGATCAAGATTTTTTTCAATGTGATCGACAAAATCAACTAACTGAACTTGATCTCCATAACCAATATTATAGATTTCGTTTATATCTTCACTCAATATAATTCTATCGATAACTACGTTAATACCTTCTACAATATCTTCAACGTAAGTAAAATCGCGAATCATATCGCCGAAATTATATAATTCAATTGGATTGCCTTTTACAATATTATTTGTAAAATCAAATAATGCCATATCAGGTCTACCCCATGGACCGTACACTGTAAAGAAGCGTAAGCCAATTGTTGAATTAATTTTTGATGATATCATTTGCGCTTCATTTGTAGCTTTAGAATATCCGTATGGGTTTTTTGCTACACCTAACTTTTCATCTTCGTTCCATGGAAGAGTATTACCAGCCATAACACATGAAGTTGACGCATAGATAACTTTATCTACACATGCTATATTACAAGCTGAAATTAAATTATGTGTACCGACAATATTGTTTTGAATATAATCATCTGGACAATCTAAAGAATGTCTAACACCAGCATAGGCTGCTAAATGTACAACAACATCTGGTTTGTGATCTCGCATAAAATCAATTAATTTTTTTCTATTGCATAAATCAACTTCTCGAACATCAATACCAAAGTCTTTAAATAAAATATCCGCTCTATCTCTTTTGAGTGTTGGATCGTAATAATTATTAAAATTATCAAAAGCAATTACGTTGTGCCCTTCGTTATACAACTTAGATGCGAGATGAAACGCAATAAAACCTGCTCCGCCTGTAATACATATTTTAGCCATTTAAGACCTCCGCTAATTCTTGTTTTGTTATATCTCTATTTAGTGGGTGATTATCTAAGAAGTTTTCACGTTGCGCATTTGCTTTGTTCCATAGCTGCTGATCATTCATTTCTTCAATTTCTGCTGGAGTAACAAGGAATTCTTCTCCATAAACTTTACCTTCTTCAGGATCGCATATTGTAATTGATCGAGCTTCAACACATTGTAACACTCGAGTTCTCCACCAACCAGATCCAGAATGATCGTATGCTGGCATTAGGTTACCCCATGTGGTTTCATATTCTTGTACCATTTTATCTTCAGTTAATCTTTCAGTTTTATATGCTCCACGCTGAGCACCATAAATTCTTGTTTCCCAGTTTAATTCTAATTTATCAAGCCATTTACGAGTTTTAGTTTGTACTAACGAACTAAATATCCATGCTTTTGATTTCTTTTCTGAAGATGGAGCTTCAGGGCCACCGAAGAAATTGTCGAGTCCACCTGATTCTAATCCATAATTGTTTTCATGAGAACGATTAAGATGATATGGATTAGGATTAAAACCATAAACAAGTTCTTGTGGATAATCCATTAGCTTACTTAAATCACCACCAGAAAAAGCACACATTAAAATTTTATTTTTCTTTTCAGCAACCATATCGATTGCATCAATATACGCTTGGTGATACTTCTTCACTTGATTTACATCTTTGACTGTATGATACTGATCAAGAATATGACCACGGTATGCAGAGTCAGGACGTTCTTTTAAAGCTTTGCCATATCCAATTACACCATTCCAAATATCTTTAACTTGCCAATCATCAAAACCAAGTATAGCATCTGGTCTTTGACTTAACGCCCATAGGCCGTCAAAGATGCGTTGACAAAAACCATTAGGACTATGTAGATATACAATCACATGATCGTAATGAGATATATCTTCTCCGGGTTGAACATGTCTTTGTTCAACTTCGAAGTTTAAATCTTCTAAACAACGTGTTAAACCGTAGTGGCATAGAATTACGCCAATACGTTTTTTTAAGTAACCGTCATAACGAGTTTGTTCATGGTTCATACCAGTCACTAATATTTTTTTCATATTATATTTCCTGTTGTAGACCAGCCCAAGGTCGTTTTGAGAAAGCTTTATCCCAAACTGCGATATGCGCTTTTTTACAATTTTCAATCTTAATGTCAAATTCTGACATTTTAGATATATTTTCTGGATTGTCAAAAAATAATATTCTATCGTTTTGAGTTTCTAAAGAACGAAACTCGTCAAAGATTTCTTGTAGTTTAGATGGTCTGTTATATTGGTCGTTTATAATCATAATATTTCCTCTCAATGTTTCATTATAATAAGTATATTATATCATGTTTAGGTAAGTTTGTAAACCTTTAATTACACTTTTTTCATATTTTTTATCGTTAAGATTCCTGTTCAACGGACTAGGATGAGGAAGCTCATAAAAATTATAACCTATTTTGTTAGTATAATGTTTCACTTCTTTACCTAAAGTTATAACTTTCCTATAGTTTTTTACCATTTCATGAAATAATGTTTTATTAATTTCAAGGTTTTTGATAGACAGGGAGCTAGAGGGCTGAAGATTCGTAAAGCTGTATATTCCTACATCACATGCATCGAGCCAACGATCTAGTCTTTTTAAGGTTGGATTGCCTTCTCTCACTTTAGATGAAGGACTTGGACTATGTCCTATGATTAGAAGCTCAGATGAATTCATATGTAACTCCCGCTTCTATAAACATTTTTTCGGTATTTTTCCACGACTCTTTCCATCGAGGCGGAGTTTCATTTTTATTCATAATAACTCTTTTTATTCCAACTTGAATTATACCTTTAGCGCATTCAGAACAAGCTGGAAGTCCGTGCACGTATAAAGTCGAGTCATTCAAAGAAACACCATTGTAAGATGCATTATATATGACATTCATTTCTGCGTGGACTACCAGCTTGTATTTTTCCTCTCGGTTATCATAACGATCAAGTGAGTCTTCAATACCTCGAGGAAAACCGTTATAGCCTTGCGCTAGGATTTGACCTTGTGCTCCTACCGCAACAGCTCCAATTTTTTTGGATGGATCTTTAGACCAGTTTGCAATGTGCGCAGCAAGTTCTAAAAATCTTTTATCCCATTTATTTGACAAGATCAAAATGCTTTTCATATACATGCAAGTTTTGAACTTGCCAAGTTATATTACCAATTGAAATTTGACTATCTTCATATAACGAATGAAAGTCATTATAATCTTTTATTAATTGTTTTAAAACATAAAGCTGCCAAGCATAGTCATTCTTATATCCGAACACGACATCGTTTGAGCGCATTTGAACCACTGCGTGTAGCTTACTGTCGCGAATGTAATAAGTAACGGCATTAGTACATATAAAATCGTTTTTACCATTTTCTTCATAGTCCAACCATATTGATGGTCTTTGGTATATCATAGAAGCTCGACGGCTGTCTTTGTTTCTAATCAGCTCATCGAGTACCATACCATATTGCTGAAAGTATTTATCAGAATAAATCAGCAGACCATAGTTTGAATTTATTTCACCATATTTATTTGCGCTATATTTCCATGCTAAGGGAGGTTCACGATCACCACTATAAATGTCATTAATATTAGGGCTGTGAGACATATACCAGAGTATTTCTGCATTAATGTACTCCTCGTTTGGAACTCCGAAGATGGAAGGTTCGTCTGCGCTAAATGAACTGCCAAGCATTTCAATTGTACGTTGCCCAGTTTTGTCGGTTGTGAATCTTTCATCTTTTAACTCCTTTATAAAATAGTTTCGAATATCACTTACTTGCATTTTGTACTCTTTCTCTTAAACCACTAGTTGAAAACCTGTGATCTCTTTTATTAAAATATAAATCGATATCGCGTGCTTTACAAATATCTCTACCTGTAAAATCTTTATCGCGATATTCTACACCAAGAATTCTTGTATCGATTTTTCTCATTTGTAATATATCTTCAAGATCTAATTCGCTGAGATATGGTATGATCTCATCTACAAATCTAACAGCTTGAAGCTGGGTGTATCGTTCTACAATACTTTGAACTGGTTTATTCTTTTCAGCGCGATCAATGCTTGGATCGATTTGCAATGCGCAAATAAGATAATCACATTGAGCTTTCGCATCACGTAACATTTCAACGTGGCCAGCATGTAGTAAATCAAATGTTGATGCAGTTAAACCTATTCTCATTTTTTCCAACTCATCTTTTCTTCAATAGCAAATTTACAACCATCAGTATAATCACGATCTTCTTCAGACATAACAGGCCAAAATTTAGTTATCGTTTTAATGTGTTTTTCAACAACTTCAGGTTGGTTAAGATGATAGTCATCTTCCATCCATCTTTGAAGAATATCCATTCTCTCAGTAATCTTTTTCTTGACATCAGACATTAATGACTACGCTTTCCATCAAATACACAAACAAAATAACAACCATCTGGTCCTGCGTGTACACGATGAAACCAACCGTCTTGAACTAATACTATATCTCCTTCATTAACATACTGATCGTGGTGTTTACCGTTTGTATCGATAAGTTCCATTTCGCCATAACCTTTTATAAAATGATAGACTTCTTCTTGTCCAGGATGCGAGTGACCTCCAGTAGATTTTTTAGACTTAAGGTCAGTGCTACTCAACACAAGGTTATTTAGAGTCTTATTATCTTTAACAACGTATCTATCGTCGTCTTTTATAACGTCTCCGCCAATATCATTGACTGCAACTCTCATTAAGACACCTGCATAGCTACGTAGATAAGAACTCCGAGGATACTAAAATTAATTACCATATTAATATAATTTGGATTTGGATTCATTATTTACTCCTTGGTCTATTTAAAAAATCACGATCTGGATGTTGGCCTTCCATTTTGCCATTAAGATATGAAGCAAAGAAAGTTGCGTAATTAATTAAATCAATACATGAATCTTCGATAGACTCAAAATTTTGTTTGTAATTAGGATCACCTTCCATTGCTTCGATGACAGATTGCATACGAAGAATTTTAGCATGCATTGTATCTAAAATAGTATTACAGCCGTGTACATAATAATCAGCTTGTTTAATTCTAGAGTTTGGGTTTTGATAATCATTTGATTTTTTTATTTGTATATCAGCTGCGCGTTTTAAAACTTGCAAAGAATACTTTTCGTTAGACTGTTTCATATTATTTCTTTCCATGCTTTTTCAAAAGTTTCTTCAGTGTTCGGCATACGTTCGTTATTACCCCAAAGCCTATGAGTGTAACTATCAACCATTCTTGTAACGTCTCTTTGACTCCAGTTATCTGGAATCACATGACCTTTTACTGCATAAAATATTTTATTTGCTTCTTTTTTAGTTAACTGCATATAGATTTCCTCTTACTTTTTTATTATTATTATACCATACTTTTGTTGAAAAGTAAACAACTATTTTAATAAAGTGGTTCAAATAAAAAATGTTTATTTTTATCATAATATCTCATACTTTCGGCATCTATCCAAAACCTTAGCGTTTGTTGATCATTTGTTACCCAACTTTTCCATTCATTTTGAGCATGCAAACTTACAAAAAATCTATAACAAAAGATATGTTTATGTTGTCGTAATATTTTTTCTATTCTTTCGTATTCTAAAGACCAACCTAAATAATTTCTAAGTTTATGGTCTATTTCTACTATCAAAGGAGCTTTTACTGAAACTAGTTCTTCTAAAATAGTATAAAAATAATCTACATTCCATAAAGGTTTAAGTTCACCTTTATTAAATTCATTCGAAAAATGAAGAGTTCTTATACGATTTAACGGTCTTTTCTTATATCTTTCAATAAAAGGTTTGTAATCTTTCAAAGTCCATATTGGATTTCCTCCAATTTTTATATCTAAAAAATCAAAGTGCTCATCTGTTTCGAAAAAATCATGTACAACACTTTCATTGTTTGTTGAGCTTTCATCATAACAATTTTCTTGTATCAAAAATTTAACAGTACTAGTTCTAATGCAAAACTTTTTCATTATTCTGGATAACGATAACTTATAATTTTTTTAAATATATCTTTCATTACCGCAAGTTCACCTTCTTCAAATTTAGTAAGACCACCATCATTTGGTGTGACTGCTTCAAGTCTATTGATCTCGTCAAACAAGTACATTTTTATTTTTTTTAATCTGTATTCATGATTAATCATTATTTAATTCCTTGTTCTTTAGCCGCAGATAAGATGACTGGCGTTAACAATGTTTCCATTTCTTCTTCAACTTGTTTCCAACGGGTTGCAGTAACAGGATACGAATATCTTGAAGTATTGATTGGAACAAAACCAAAGAAAGATTTAAATTCAGATCTTCTATTCATAAGAGCATTATTAAAGAGATCATACAATAAGTTTTGAGATTTTCTAAACTTTTCTAATTGTTTATTCTTTGATCTTGAAAATTGGACTCTACCTTGTAAAGGTAGGAGCTCGTTTAGCTGATCAGCTAAATTTTTGAAACCTGAATTAATTCCCCAGTCATTTGTAAATAATTCTAATTGTGACATTTTGTTTTCCTTTTTTCATTTTAATAAGTATATTATATCATGTTTCTTATCATTTGTAAACAAAAAAGTGAGCAAAAATAAAATTAAATGATGAACTTGTTAAACATATTTTCTTTCAACTTCGTCCCAATTATATTCTCCAAAGAAACGATAATCGCCTGTTTTTGGATTTCCTATAAACATATAAACAATATCAGGGAAATTTCTCCAACCTTCTTTATAAGGATAAAACTTGCTTTTTTCAGTTTTATTAGCTGCGCATTCGTTAAGCTTTCCATTTACACGACTTTCATCTGGAACAGTTTTTATTTCTACTTCTTTTTTAGTTTTGGGATGTAATAGATCTTTATATTCTCTAAGGTCATCAATAAAACTACATTCTTGTATTAACCTGCATTCAGGCGCATGGCCATATTTAACACTTTTAAGCACTTCATCATATGATCTTCCTCTTCGAGGACCTTCTTTTCCAAAAATGCTTTTAGCTTCTGTACGAGCTCGTGTTAAGTAAAAGTCTTGATTTAAATCTTTTACATTAAATTTTTTTATATACGTATTCAAGTGCACGATCTGCCTCCTTATCAAGTGGACGGTTTTTATACCAATTACCATTGTCTTCATCGAATTGACGACACAGCTGAGATATTTCAGCAGGTGTAATTGGATATTTTCTACGAACTGCATTACCTGCAGCCGCAATCATAATAGCATACATTTTAGCATACCAACCAGTTTTACTAATGGTTGTGTATTCAACTGCAAGCTGCTTAGGCCAAAATGGACAATCATGATACGATGACCATTCAAAATTTGCATCTAATTTATCTTTACGATATTTTGTTATTTCATTCTGAATTGCTTCAGGTAATCTATCGAAAAAACTATTTAAGTTTGCCTTTTGCGGCATTTCGTGTTTTGCCATTAACCGTGAAGGTATAATAGAATCACCGTCAGTATGGCTGAATATAAAGTTGTCAGCGTTAGCATATTTGCCTGGGATGTAGTACATACGAGATAAATCTTTAGTTTGTCTATCTCCGAGATCTCCGAGTTCTGTTTGGAGTGCGTACCAAAACTTTTTAATGTCGTCTCTTTCAACTGGTTCTGTAAGAGGAAAGACGAGACGAAACTTTGGTTGATCACTTTTTGAACTTGCAGTGCTATAACACACGAAACGATAGGCAGAAAAACGTTTAACCAAATCATCTTTTAATTCTCCTTCTGGGGTATAATCGTCAACATCAACACAACACCAACTTGACCATTCAATAACATTATCGTTTGATCGAGTAGTGTTTTCTTTGTAAATAGCTGGAGACATAAGCATAGCCGCTTTTTTAGTCTCAAATGGCTTTTCAGATAACTCATAGAGAGTTTCTTCAAAAGCATCAAAGTCTTTTGCATCAATTCTTTTATCCGTTTTATTATCGAATATATTATTAAAAAGAGTCAGAGATATTGCCATGATTACCTTCGTGTGATGGAGCTTTCCAATCTTTAGGCTTTACCAAATCTGGTAAACCAAGTGGATTAGGTCTTCCTTTTTTAATACCAACTTCTTTCGACATGTTAGCGTGATATACTTTGTCCCAAGCTTTATTAGCATCAACACCGAATACTTCTAACGTGCCAATTGCAAAAACACAGAGATCGATTATACCATCAACAATTTCTTCTGGATCTTTATTTTTAACAGCTGCTTTTGTTTCATCAAGTTCTTCTTGCATCATGTTAATTCTAAAATTCATAAACGTTCTCAGTCTACACCATTCAGAATTTTTTTCTTTTTCCATCCATTTGTCTACACCATATTTTTGATGCATAGTTACCATATCATGGAACCAATTTCTGCTCATTTAAATACCTCTTTGTTAAATTAATAATATTATTATACCATACTTTTGTTGGAAAGTAAACAACTATTTTAAAAAAATTCATCTAAAGTTGCTCTTGGTTCAGTTGACCAATCAATCGCGTCTAGAATAAGTTTTAACGGTTCAATAAATGTTTTTTCAAACTGCAAATCGTAGTCAACATATCTATCAATTTTGAATTCAGTTGGAAGCACTTCAGGGAAAGCTATAACATTTTCGCGTATTGGATTTGGTACTTTTAAATAACAAAATTTAATACGTGAACCATTTGTAATTAATTCGTATTTTTTCGTAAGCTTATTTTCTTTTAAATACTTATTAAAAAGTAATGAACCACGACAATGGATTGGACAACTCTTCTTATATATTGTTGTTCTATCAGACCAGATAGTGATATTACTTACAGATCTAGGAAACGCGATTTTCTCTGGCGGTAGTGATTTAAAAAATTGTTTAAACTCGCTAATATATTTTTGCGTTTCGCTTTCATTACCAGACACAAGAATTTTAAATACTTCTTTGAATTTATCTCTAACAACTTCAGGTGTTGACGATTTGATTGCTTCAATACCCATGATTTTGAGTTTTGGTTCTGCGTATTGCACACCTTCGTTATTATGTACATTCAATATGTAACGCTTTTTAGCTGTCCATATGCCACGATCAGCGATTACTTCACGACCCATTTCCATTCGCGGTTTATAGCAATTCATATTGTTATAAAGTTTTTCATAAGACTTTGCAATTGTTGGTTCAAACTTATCTTTACAAATCATATCAAGAAATTTAACTGGATTCTTAGGAGCAAACTTTTTGATCATTGGACCAAAGTTTACATAAAGACTATCAGTATCTATTGCAATAACGTAATCAACGTCATCACTCCCTAGTAGTTCATTCATATATTTGTTTACAGTGCGTTCAGCCCATTGAATAGCTAATTGACCAGTCAACGTTATACCTTCAGCAAGCCTTAAATCAAAGTATTTAAAATATTGATTACCAAGTGCGCCATATAGAGAATTCATAAGAATTTTAATGGCCATTTGCTGATTATTAAGTATATTGATTTCTTTGTCAAGCGCGACTGTTTTTTCTTTTTGATAAGAACTTTCGGCTTCAAGCATTTGTTGTTTAATTAATTTACGATCAGCATAGTAATCAACAATAATGCTTGGGATAACACCTTCAACTTTGTGTGAATATGTTGAACCATTAGCAGCAAGACTTTCAGCACCATTATACGGTGCTGCATGCATATAGTGTTCAACACCACTTTTTTCACCAGAAGATACAAGTGTTTCAGGACTCATATTCCATTGAACAATAATATTTGGATATAGAGAATTTAAATCAAAAGAAACTACCCAATCATGCGCGCCAACATGCGGATCTTTAACATAACCACCAGCAAACTTAGATCTTAACGAATCCAAATTATGAACAGGTGATGCACGTTTTTCAGATAAAAGTTTACGATAAATGATTGATTCCCATATTGACGTTACACCAAATGTTTCAGAATAGTTGACACCACCTTTATAGGCCATAGTCATAGCAAGAGTAATCAACCCCATCTTTTCTTCAATACGATCAACCAATTCAACGTCTTTCATATTATAGTCTATGTATTTTTGAAAATCAGATTTATATAGATTTCTTAGAGAGCCAGCTTCTTCAAACGATAATTTACGTTCACCAAGAACAACATATGCGATATGATTCAAAGCGTACGATTCTTGTGCGCCATATGAATAACCAAATTTTTGAAAGAGTTCTAAGTAATCGAGTTGTTCGATACCTTTGATATCGTATGCAACAGCAGATTTACCTCGACGTGTGATTTCACGGTGATCAATCATTCTCCATGGAGAAAAAGCTTTACAAGCATCGACACCAAGTATTTTAGCTGTGCGATTGATTAGGTATGGAATATCAAAAAATCGAACATTCCAACCAGTAACGACGTCTGGAGTTTTATCTGGATCAGACCAAAAAGATAAAAATTTTGTTAAAAGGCTTGATTCATCGCGACAACGATAATATCTTACAGGTTGAATGAGAGATTTTTCCATATCGAAATCGCCATAACCCCAGACGTGATACAGCTTAGATTTACTTGATTTATAAGTAATCGCAAGAATTCTTTGAGATGCTTCAGCTGGTTCTGGAAAGCCATCTTCATATTCAGTTTCAATATCAAAAGTACCAACATCAATAAACTCACGTCTGAATTTAATATCACGCGGAAACTTTTGAGTAATATATTGTTGAAGATATTTGTGATTTCCGTAGACCTCACGACCAGCTACGTTTTTATTCGCAGCGAGCCACTCTTTAGCATGACGCATATTGTCCATTTGAGTTGGCGCAATATTACGGCCATCTAAAGACTTCCATTGACTTTCTTCTTTACTTGGAACAAAGAAAACAGGTTTGAATTCGTTATCTCGTTTGTAAATACGTTTAGCTTCGTGGTTGTAGCCACGATAAAGAACTGTATTACCATAACGACATACATTAGTATAAAAAGACATTTCACCTCCAACGAAAATATAATATTATTATACAACGTTTTTAGCGGTTTGTACACAAAAAAATGAGCTAAACAGCAAAAGATTCTCCACAACCGCATTGCGCTGTTGCATTAGGATTTATGACTTTTAAGTATGATCCACCAAATTCTGTTACGTAATCTACTGTGCAACCAATGACAAACATTTCTGCTGTTCGGTCTAGCACTAAAATGTTTTCAACGAGTGTACCTTTTTCCAAATCATTGGTCATGTTCCACTCGTATTGAAAACCTGAGCAGCCACCACCATTGACTGCAAGATAAGCATATTTCTTATCAT
>Ga0209634_1000415_pt1 | contig 33322 bp, 53 predicted proteins | sample LinPmetageLP40_FD_184043 | JGI IMG/M metagenome (GOLD analysis project Ga0209634, IMG submission 184043) | Marine viral communities from the Pacific Ocean - LP-40 (SPAdes) (version 2) | ecosystem: Environmental > Aquatic > Marine > Oceanic | place: Pacific Ocean | collected 2010-08-26 | reverse complement strand
CAGTCAAAGGCTTAGAGTGCTCCACGCTTATTGTCACCACGACGATGCCTACAGACACGACCCTGAAGACACATGGAATCAAGCTACTCCGTTGTGCCGACCTTGCTTGACCGACGAGGAGGCTGGTGATTTGTGCAGCGTCAAGAACGCACACAAGCGTGTCAGTGAACTTCTACGGGACGGAATGTTGCACAAGGTCGGTGATGTGAATGTGCATGGCACACCTTGTCGCTTGTGCTCTCCAACAGAACATGGCATTGCGGTTTGGCGTTGCATGCTTGGAGGTGAATCGAAATGGCTCTGAAGAAACTCCCAGCGTTCCAGTTCTACCCCGGCGACTGGATGAAGGATCCAAGCCTTCGAGCAACGTCGATTCCTGCCCGAGGGTTGTGGATCGACATGCTCTGCCTCATGCACGAGTCACCAGTGCGAGGCGAGTTGATGATTACAAAGCAAACACCAATGAGCGAGAGCCAGATTGCACGAGTGGTTGGTTTAAGGCTTGAAGAGTTGAAGCCATTGCTGTCTGAACTGTTGTCGAACGGGGTTGTGAGTGTTGTTCGCGATGATGGCGTACCCACTTATTACTCTGTGAGAATGTGCAGGGACGAGGCAACAAGGGTCAAGCTATCGGAGGCAGGGAAGAAGGGAGGCAAACCCTCCCACACAGCAACAGCGTACCCACCACCCAACCCTCAACACGGGTCTTCATCTTCATCTTCCTCTTCATCTTCCTCTTCATTTCCAGTTACACCTTCATCCTCAACTGCGATATATGAAAACATTCCTGCCTCGGCGTATCAGGCTCATGATGACGAATGTGTTGCACAGGTCTGGAGGAAGATCCCGGTCCGAATTAGAAAGCAACCTGTCACAGCGAGACGTGCGATCTCAGAGGCACTTGAGAAGTTGCACGCTGAAGGGGTCGCTGATCATGTCAGCTTCTTAGCGAAGCGAGTTGAGACCTATTATTCCAGTATCGAAGGTCGAAGCAAGTTCGCTCGATACCCTGCGAAGTGGATGGAACAACAGGCATGGGAGGAGCAGGATGAAGCGTGGACCCCTACAAACGGAGAAGGGGGGCGCATGTGACCGAATCAATGTGGGGCGACATCGCATCGCTTATCAACGGCCTGTGGCCCGAAGCAGATTGGCAACCAATCGAGAGGGAGTTGTGGTTGAAGAAGCTCGGCCCGCTCGATGTAGAGATAGTGAAGAACGCAATTGAGGAAGTTGCAGCAACGAACACAAGGAAGAAACCTGCACTCGCTTGGGTCCTCGCAACGTACAACAAACTCAGAGAACAACTTGAGAGCCAGAATCGCATGGATGCTTGGAAGACAGAATCGAAGTCGAAAGAGGTTGCGGATGAAGAGTTTACGCAATGCAGAGCCATACAGCGTGAACGCTTGATCGAGGTCATTGAAGGGCATCAACCCGAGTGCGTCACAGCAGCAACGAAAGAAGTCACTCGAAAACTTGGAGTGCAATTTCATCCCGAGCCGATAGCAGATTGGACGCACCTTAAACTTGAGGCGGTCTGTTATTACTTGAAACAAGGAGACACACATGAAAGTGAATGAAGCATACGAAACGCAATTGCAAGTCATCGCCGCATTGATGAACGAGGAAGTTTCTGAAGTCAAGAAGCTCATTGAAGAGCTTAAGCAACAAGGTGACATCGTGATGAAGAATGACAACAACGGAGGCAGCATTGCAGCAGTCAGCCCAAGCAAAGTGCAGGAGGTCGATGAGTGGATCAAAGCAGAAAAGACGAGTTGATTCCAGTAGGCGAATACTTCTACGGCCAACGAAGAACGTATGGCAGCCAATTCAAACAAGCTCGTGATGCGTTCGATGCAGACTTGCACGACATTGAACGCATCACAGGCATCACATGGAATGACTTTCTGCAACGCGAACCCGGGACAAAGAGGTTCGCTGAGTTTGTTGAACTGGTGTGTGTTTGTGCTTTCGAGCGATTGAGTTGGATGATGTCGCCGGACTCGATTGCTCAAATGCTGGACATGAAACGCACAACTTGCTTGTGTGCAATTGACAGATGGAAGAGGAAGCATGGGACGCTCGCAGAGGGATAAAGGCAAACGTGGTGAAAGGCTTGCTGTAAAGGCTTTGAAGCAGTTTCTGGACGTGGACAGCACAAGGACGGCACAGCATTGTGGCCGCACGGGTGTGGCTGACATCGACATCAATCCACAACTGCATGCGGAGGTCAAGGTACGGAAGTCAATAGCAGCATGCCGATATCATGAACAGGCAGAACACGATTGTGTTGCAGGTGCAACCCCTTTCGTGCTTATGCGAGAAGACCGTGGTGATTGGTTCGTCATGGTCAAGCTGAAAGACTTCGAACAGCTAACGGAATCACTGCAAGATGCAAAGTCGACACAACCTTCAGACTTCAATTCAGGGAGCGCAACTGCTCGTTCTAGTGATCGGCATCATTGCAGCGATGACGACGATCGGAAGACGTGACGCACAGATCGGCAGGAACATTGAGGATCTGAAAGAACTCAGGAACATCACTGAGGATTTACTGAAGACCTCGATCAGCGTACAAATCTCCGACCAGTACCAGAACGAACAACTTGCAAGGTTGCTCGAACGTGTGGCGAGGCTCGAAGGTTGAGGTTGTTGTGCTTGTTTCCGCTACTGCTTGCAGCATGCAAGTCGTTCAGCGTTACGCGATCGACCCAACCTGTAGTTGATGCGACGAATACACATGTCGAAAGTCTGCAAACGATGAGCATGCTTTCAATGATTGGTGGGTTGTGCTTAGTTGCAGGCATGGCATTGCTTGTTGTCACTGCCGGCCGCAAAGGTTGGTTCCCTTCAATCGGTGGTGTCATCTTCATTGTCTTGAATTTCATCATGAGTCGATATAGCGATTTGATCTTCTACCCTCTGGTTGTCTGCACTGCTGCAATTTCAGCAGCATGGACATACCGAACGATCACAACGATCCTCAAAGAAAAGAGAACACATGATTCTAGCAGCAGCACTCAGTGAATTCTTAGGCACGTTCTGGTTCATGCTTCTACTTGCAGCAGTTTCATTCTGTGCAGGTGCAGCACTCAAAGAACGAGTGACAAACTTCTTCAACGATTTGAAAGGCAAGTGAACATGGATCCTGAAACGCTCATCAAGGTAGCTGAAACAACAGGCGCACCCCTCATCGCTTGGGTTCTTGTTTACTACACACTGGTTCGTTCACTCCGCAAGGATATGGAACGCATCTGCAAGGCTGACTGTTCCAACAAGTGACAAACAAGTAGGTGACGAATGACTGTGCGAACCGCAAAGATCGCGACGATATCTTGCACACATGCACCTTTCACGCCTCCTGAAACTCATCAGTGGCTCCTCGACACGCTTTCGCGCATCGATGGTCTAACGCACTTCGGACATCTAGGTGACGTGTTCGAGGGAGCTGCTGCATCTGTGCATGCGAATGAGTACACACATTCATTGTGTGATGAGTTTGAACATGCTGCTGCATTCCTGCACTCGATAAGGGAAGTCATCCCGCACGACTGTCGTCGTTGGATCAACACAGGCAATCATGATGACAACATAATGACCTCGGATCCAAGGCGTATTCCGAAGTCATTGCGCTCGATGGTGCATTGGTCTAATCACGAGCAGTTCAGCAAGGAGGCAGCGAATTGGCAATGGCTGCCATATACAAAGACAAAGAAAGCAGTCTACAGGGTGGGCCAAGTTCACTATTGGCATGGGTTTGACGCTGGTGGCAACTCCGACGAACTTGAAGGATTGCAGATGATTGGGTTAAGCGGATGGATACCTCATTCGCTCGCTGTGCGTGGACACACACACAGGCCAGTGCCACCAACGCAAGCGAAGAGAACTGCACGGATCCCTTTGCCGTATTACTATGCAAACGTTGGAACATGCGGACCATTGAATCCCGAGTGGGCTGCTCGTAAAGATACGAGTCAGTGGGATGCAGCTATACTCGTGGTCGAAGCGAAATGGGATAAACCTAGTCACCTTCACGGCAAGTGTTGGGATGCAGAGTTAATTCGTAAAGGTTCACGATGAGTAAACCTCGGACAGCAGCAGACAAGTTCAAGGAAGAACTCGAAGCTCGGGTGATGTGGTGGCAGACCGAATTCGATCTCGACCACTTCTCCGTTGTCGGCGTTCTCATGGATGTGGCCGTCGACAAGTTGTTCGGGTATGAACCCGACGATGACGACGAGGACGAGGACGATTAAGATGGCGCATAAGGCGAAACACAAAGCGAAGCCATCATGGAAGCTAGATGATTCCAACACTTATCGATCCGGCCTTCCAGATGCAAGCACGCATCAACTTGTCAGAATCCATCGAAGTGCTATTGTGATCATCGACATGGTGATGGAAGAGCTGTCGCCTCAACACGAAAACAAACTCGACATTCAATACGCGAAGACCCTGATGACAGACTGCATTACTGAAATGCAGTTCAGGGTGAAACGCTTGGAGACACAATGCAAGTCAAGACCCGCAAGATCAAAGACCTCACGGAAGACCCAAACAACGCAAGGCAGCACGACGAAAGAAACAAAGAAGCAGTCAAAGCGAGCCTCGAAAACTTCGGGCAACAGAAGCCGATCGTCATCAACGAAGAAGGCCAAATCATCGCGGGCCACTGCACAACGCAAGCAGCGAAAGAGCTAGGCTGGGAAGAACTGTTCGTAGTTGTTTCAAGTCTCGAACAGGTCGGACAAACTGCCTTCGCTGTTGCTGACAATCGAACAAGCGAGTTGGGTGGTTGGGACGACGAACAACTGCAACGAACACTCGAAGAGCTTGCAAGCCTTGGAATGACAATTGAAACTGTTGGGTTCAATCAATCTGAACTCGACAGCATGCAACAAAGCTGGCCTGAGATTGAAGGCATTGCGGACATTGACTACGACGAGAAAGTTCACGAGAACTACGTTGTGAAAGTAGTTGGTGTGAGTCACGACGACAAACAAGCAGTGACGGACCTTATCAATGAGACACTCAACAACAGTGAATACAAATACAAAGCAGAAGCGTTCTAAGCCTTGCGGAGTTGTGCATGCACAAGGACACAGGAACTTTGTGCGTATCCCTATCCTGATTTCGTACCACTATCTCAGGAAGCTCGGCGAAGAACGGAAACGCTACTTCACTCACGGCGGCGCAACTGCTGACGGGTTCGAGGTCATGTTAGACAGTGGCGCGTTCAGTGCAAAGAACGCTGGGGCTGTCATTGAACTAGATGAATACATGGAGTTCGTCTCAACTTACGGCGATCAGTTCACTGGTGGCTTTGTTGCTCTCGACGTGCTTGGGAATCCTGCTGCCACAGCAAGCAACCTCAAAGTGATGTGGGATGCAGGTTTGGATCCAATGCCCGTGCATGTTTGGGGCGACACTGCAAAGAAGATGGATGAACTGTTCGAGCGTGCATCAAAGATATGTCTCGGAGGTTTCAGAAGGCCCGGACGTGGTCCAGCACCGAAGGGGTATGTAGTCGACAAGATGCGAATGGCGAAAGGCCGCAAGGTGCATTGGCTTGGATACACAAACTTCGACATGGTTGCGAGCCTTACGCCACACAGTTGCGATGCAATGAGTTGGAAGACTGGCATGTTGTTTGCACAAGTTCACGTGTACGAAGGCAAAGGCAAGATGACAAGGTTAGGTCGTGACAATGTTGCAACACAACCAATCAGCATGCAGATGAAAAGAGCTATCAATGACGCTGGATACACAGTGCGCGAATTGCAGAACACAGAGCAGTGGGTCACAAACAAAGGCATTCATCAACGTGTTACGACCATGTCGTGGTTGCGTTACGTCATCGAACTGAGGCAGCAACTGGGAACACGAACGTTCATGGCACTCGGCACGCTTGCTGAAGTTGATATGATTAAAGTTGCGAGGCAACTAATCGTCAAACATGGATACATGAAAGAAGGCTTGTCCGATGATGACACTACTGTGCAAGTTTGAGTTCGAAGGATTCCACTGCTGGCCTGACGCTCCATCCGAGCATTCGTACCTTGGCAATCTGCATCGACACATGTTTCGTGTCACTTGCTGGTTCAACGTCGAAGGCCAAGGCGTTGACAGCAGAAGAGAGATTGAGTTCATCGCCAAGAAGCGAGAAGTGCAAACATGGTGCGAAGAAACAATGCACGATGCAACTGTCAACCACGACATCTACGCATGGTCGTGCGAACAGTGGGCGCGAAGAATATGCGATGAGTTTGATTTCAATTCGGTCGAAGTGCTGGAAGACGGTGAGAACGGAGCTATCTACTCTCCATGACTGTTGCAGTTGTAATTGTATTCCTTGCCGCAATCGTGATTGCCAACTTGTCAGTTGCAGCGTTCGGACAGGCTGCACTGCCTGTGACTGCCTTTGTGTTGATCCCGTTTGACCTTGTCACGAGAGACTTGTTGCACGAACGATGGAAGCACAATCACCTTTGGCTTCGCATGTTTGCTTTGATCGCTGGTGGATCTGTGTTGTCCTACTTGTGTTCACCTGCCAGTTTGCACGTTGCAGTTGCTTCGACTGCTGCATTCTCATTGGCAGGCATTGCGAACGCTCTTGTGTACCACTTGTTCAGGCATCACAATCGCATGTTCAAGATGAACATAAGCAATGCAGTCGCCGCGCTCATGGATTCAATTGTGTTCCCAATGATCGCGTTCGCTTCTGTCGACTACTGGCTCAGTGCAACACAAGCAGGAAGCAAGTTCATCGGTGGCTTGTTCTGGTCAGTTGTTGCCATTCAGTTGTTTAAGTGGTTTCTTGACAACTACAAAGATGTCGATTGGTTCGACATGCAAGCGAAGTCGCTTACGCCTAAGCAGACAAGGAAGATCAACAATGAGGATTGAACGCACAGGCTACTTCTATGCAGCACATCGCAACCAACACCTTCGTGGTGACAAGTGTCATTCATTGCACGGCCACACGTACTACGTAACGGCATGCTTCAACGTAGGCCAAGAAGGTGACGATGGTGTGACTATGCTGTTCAGTGAAATCGAAACACATCTGTCGCACTTTACTGACACGCTTGATCACAGCATACTTGTCGACAAGGATGACAGTGCGCTCGTGATGGCGATGAAACTGCTCACAACACAGGACATGTCAGCGCATAAGATTGTTCACTTCGACGGCCCGACCAGTGCTGAAATGTTGGCACGATGGCTGTATGAAAAGTTGACCAATTGCGTGCTCGATGTCGAGTGGGTTCGATTGCGTGAAACACAAAGCTCCACAGTTGTATACAGAAAGGCAGATCATGAAAAGCTACAAAGTCAATGAATGGTTCTACTCGCTGCAAGGCGAAGGCATGCGTGCAGGAACAGCGAACGTGTTCTTGCGTTTCACTGGATGCAACATGCGTTGTGCCAAAGAGGCCGGGCCCAAGTCGCCGGGCGGGTTTGATTGCGACACAGAGTTTGAGAGCGGCAACCGACACACTGCTGAAGAGATCGTTGATCTTGTTGACAAGTGCTGGAGCGAAGGCTCGGGTAATCCAGAGTCAGACAACAAAGCAGTGATCTGCACAGGTGGCGAACCCGGCATTCAACTTGATAAAAGACTGATTGAACTGTTGAAGGAGCGTGGGTTCTATGTTGCAATCGAGACGAATGGTTCCATCGACGTGCGGGGCAGAGGCATTGATTGGATCACTGTGTCGCCTAAAGTTGCAGAGCATGCAGTGCGTTGCGAAACAGCAGACGAAGTAAAGTACGTTCGAGGTGTTGGGCAAGCAGTGCCAAAGCCAAAGTGTAAGGCGGATCATCAATTACTTTCTCCCGCTTTCAACGGTCTCACATTGGATCAAGAGTCGTTGCGATGGTGCATCGAACTCGTCGAGCAGAATCCGGAGTGGCGTTTGTGCGCACAACTGCACAAGGTTTGGAACAGAAGATGAGCGAAGAAGAAACAAGGGCAGCAGTCAGGACACTGCTTGAACACGTTGGTGAAGACCCTAATCGTGAAGGCTTGCTCGATACTCCAAAGCGTGTGGCAAAGGCTTGGAGGGAGATGACTGCTGGATACGCAATGGACGCCGCCGAAGCTCTCGGAACAACGTTCGATGTCAAGTTCGATGAGCTAATCATACTTCGAGGCATACGGTTCACAAGCATGTGCGAACACCACTGCTTGCCGTTTCAAGGCACAGCAACAGTTGGATACATCCCGGGCGATCGTGTTGTGGGGTTGTCCAAACTTGCACGAGTTGTCGACGTGTTCTCAAAGCGTTTGCAGGTTCAGGAGCGCATGACTGAACAGATTGCGCATTCTGTGTTCGACCACGTTGACGCTCGCGGGGTCGGTGTTGTGATTCGCGCTCACCACTCCTGTATGGGTTGTCGTGGGGTAAGGCAGCCCGATGCAATGATGACAACATCCTGCATGCTAGGCATTCTCAAAGACGACCCCACTGCACGGGGTGAGCTTCTTGCACTGGAGTAGCCGATATGATAGAAGTGAGCAAGCAAGGAAACGAAATACCCGAATGGGCAGGGGGTCAGGGGGACCTTGCACCTACGCGAGATGACTTGAACGTCATCAAGCGTGCAGTTGGAAACGGTTGGAAGATACCGGATCAACTTCGAGACGCACTGCCCGCACTGTGCGCAAAGATCGCAATCGATGAAAAGAAAGGCGACCGCGAGAGGTTGCGTGCTGTTGAGATACTCCGTTCAATGACAAGGGACAACGTTGATGCGGCACAAGTCGTTGACAAGATTGATCGACTGGATTCAGGCGAGGCAACTGACCGGATCGAGCTAGGGCCAATCCAATGGAACCCGGACAAGTAGAGCCGGATCGGCTTGCCTACATATTGCGCAAGTGGTGCAACAAGAAGCGTGAGTTCTTTTATCGCTGGGAGTTCAATGAGTTGTACAATGAGGCGTTCATAGCTGCACACCACATTGCACACCGTTACAATCCAACCAAAGGCTCGTATGCTGCATTCCTGTTCACCTCTTTGTACTGCCCTGTGTCTCGGTCGTACTTCAAACACACATGCACACAGTGCTCGCAACCTCGAAGTGGTGGAGTCAGGGTATACAGAACAAGGGAGTTCACAGTCGACGAACTGCCTGAAGTGCCTTGGTACGATACGCATGACGAACATCAAGGCATGTTGAATGAAACGCATCCAGACTGGATGCACCTGATCGCTAGGGGTTTGACGCAAAGGCAAGTCGGCAGAGTTGTGCAAGTCAGCGAGTCACGTATTTCGCAACGATTAAAGCAAGCAAGGCAAGGAGGCGAGTTCAAGCAACATGGAAACACCTACGCTTAAATTGCCCCCGCCTTACAAGAAGCAACACAAAGCAATCTGTGACCCTGCACGAATTGTTGTCATTGAGGCAAGCACGAAGAGCGGCAAGACTGCCGGCTGCCTTGCATGGCTGTTGTTGCAGGCTTGGAACAACGGTGGTGAAGGCAAAGCGTTCTGGTGGGTTGCACCGATATATCAACAAGCAAAGGCGATCGGCTTCGCACGCATGAAGTCGATGCTCATGCAAGCAGACCCGCAACACAAAGTGTGGACCGAACACAACTCGGAACTCTGGATCGGGTTGTGGAATGGGTCAAAGATATGGTTCAAAGGCGCTGACAATCCCGACAGCCTGTACGGTGAAGACGTGCATGCTGCTGTCATCGACGAGGCATCGCGATGTCGTGAAGAGTCATGGATTGCAGTACGCTCGACCTTGACTGCAACAAAGGGACCAATTCGCATCATCGGCAACGTCAAAGGCCGGAGGAACTGGGCATATCAAATTGCACGCACTGCTGAAGGTGGTGCGCCTGATATGGGGTATCACAAGCTCACGGCATACGATGCGATCGAAGGTGGCGTGCTTGACCCTGAAGAAGTTGAATCAGCCAAACGCATCTTGCCGGAGCATGTGTTTCGCGAACTGTACCTTGCAGAACCTAGCGACGATGGAGGCAACCCGTTCGGCATCAAAGCAATCAACGAGTGTGTCGGTCCAATGTCGTCCAGCCCTGCAATTGTGTTCGGAGTGGACCTTGCAAAGTCTGTTGACTACACAGTTGTGATTGGTTTGGACGATGAAGGTAGAGTAGCAGTCTGTGAACGATGGCACGGGACCGATTGGAAAACCACTGTCCAACGAATTGAAGAACTCGTCGGTGATACCTTCGCTCTCGTTGATTCGACAGGCTTGGGTGATCCTGTCGTCGAACAACTACAAAGCAAGTGCTTGCAGGTTCAAGGCTTTAAGTTCTCAAGCACAAGCAAGCAACAACTCATGGAGGGTTTGGCAGCAGCCATCTCAACACAGGATGTCCGATACCCTGATGGATGGCTGCGAACCGAACTCGACATCTTTGAATTCGAACACACACGAACAGGTGTCAGATACTCTGCACCGGTCGGATCACACGACGATGGAGTGTGCGCACTCGCTTTGGCGGTCAAGGCGTGGAAGCAAACTACGACTCAGGCCTTCGACTTCAGGATCTTCTAATGCTTGAACGCATCAAACGACTCTTTGACAGTTCCAAGTACAATGCAGGGTCCGTCCGACTGCTCGACACCAGCGGCCCGAAAGGCTCTGCATACCCACCATTCAACTATTCGAGTGCAGTCAAGTCACTTCACTCGTGGATATACGCTGCAACGTGGATCAATGCGAGTGCAGTTGCCGCGACACCGTTGCGCCTCTATGCACGCAACCGTTCGCAGACCAAGAGCATGTGGCGGACTCGCAGCGTGTCGACGCAACGCAAGTCGTTCTTGATGGGTGATGGTTGTGGAGATCAACGACCGAGCAGTTCCGTCATGACTAAGGTGATGGACCTTGGCGAGGACATGGTTGAAGTCACTGAGATGCACCCGGTCATTGAGGTGTTGCGCAAGGCCAACGGAGTGTACAACGGGTTCGACTTGACGCTGTTGCGCACTATGTATCAAGAGCTGACCGGCAACGCCTATCTTCATCCAATCTTTGACGACACGATGGGGGTTCCAACTGAGTTGTGGCCCATGCCAGCACAGTGGGTTTCTGTGATTCCAAGTCGAGAGTCGTTCATTGATGGATACGTATACGGTTCGCCCGATCAAGAACAGTTTCGTTTCGAGCGCGATGAGGTCATTCACTTCAGGCGACCCAACCCGAATAACCTGTACTATGGCCTTGGCAAGGTCGAAGCAGCATACGGGGCAGTGAAAGCGAATCATGCTGTTCACGAAATGGACCTAGCAGTCTTTGAGAACCACGCGCGGCCTGACTACGCTGTTGTTGTCAATGGTCCGGCAAGGCGCAACGACCTTGACATCTTTGAACAGCACGTTGGCGACAGGCTTAGAGGCACTCGCAAGTCAGGCCAGTTCCTTGCAGTGTCAGGCGATGTTACGTTCCAGCCTTTGAACTTCCCGACAAAGGACCTCAGCGGTCGCGAGGAGATCGTCGAGGAGATTGCAGCAGTGTTCGGCGTTCCTGTGTCGATGCTTAAAGCTAACGACCCAAACCTTGCAAGTGCAAGAGCAGGATTCGCGCAATGGCGAGAGTCTACCATTCTCCCTTTGCTTCGCATTGACGAGGACGTGCTGAATCAAGTGCTGCTCCCATTGTTCGGCATTGAAAATGACGCTGTGCTTGCTTACGACAACCCAGTACCGGGCGACAAGGCATTCGAGTTGCAAGAGCGACAGGCAGCAGTCGCAGGCGGTTGGATGACATTGAACGAGGCAAGGAAACAGCAGGGGATGGAAGATGACGACAACCCGCTCGCTGACGAGCTACTGTTCAACGGTCAAGCTCTTGGTGCTGCTGCACCTGACCCGTTTGGGTTGGCGGCAATTGAAGAGCCTGTTCAGCAGCAACAACCTCAATTGGAAGTCGAGGAACAGGACTATGAATACGTTGTCGAGGAGCATGACAAGTCATTCAATGTTGTGGAGTTGCAAGGCGTGCTGACTGGTGTTGCGGATGCAACCATTGCACCACATGCAGCAATCTCCATCGTGAAGCACATGGGCATTGACGATGAAGAAGCTGAAGAGATGGTGATGTCGCAAGTTGTACTTGCACAGAACGCTTTGCGGCGCAAGGCATACGAAACAACACAGATGGACATCTTCGCAACAAAGGAAGAGGCACTCGAACGTGCTGCTGAATTGGGCTGTGAAGGGTTTCACGAACACGAAGGCGAGAACGGCGAAACGCTTTACATGCCCTGCGGGGAGATGGACGAGTACACTGACATCACAGGACTCGAACACTCAAAGGCAATTGCAGATGTTGACACGAAACCAACAGAGCAGATGGCCAACCTTGCTGAACGTGGTCTTGAAATGCGCAGGGAGTATAAGCGAGGCGGAACACAGATCGGCGTGTCGAGAGCACGCGATATCAAGAACCGCGAGAACTTAAGTCCGGAAACCATCAAGCGCATGCATGCCTTCTTCGAGCGCCATCGTGTTGACTTGCAAGCACCCGCAGCACAAAGAGACCACAAAGACTATCCAAGTGCCGGAGTCATTGCATGGCTGTTGTGGGGCGGAGATCCAAACGAATCAAAGGCGGCCGGGGCTGCTTGGGCGAAGCGTAAAATCGAAGAGATTGAAAACGCTACAGGCAAAGCGATTGAAGTCGAAGAAGAGTAATGTGTGAAACCTGCTGCAACAAATCAGTCACCGTCAGTCAGTCGTTCATTGACTGCATTGCGCCGATCATGCACACCAAGGCCGCAACGCCTGATCCAACTGTCGTGACTAGCGCACAAGCGTTCGGAAGATATCGAAATGACTATGACAAGTGGCTGCGATCAATCTTGCTTGATTCGATGAAGGACCTCAGTGGCCCGGCACTGATTAGCACACAAGCAGCAGTCGCACAGATGCAACACAACATCGCACTGAACTCTGAAACGCTTCCCCTTGGGATCGAGAACTACTTGCGGCGCGTTGCACAACTTGGTGTGTCGGCAGGTCTTGGGGCAATCGGTGCGATGCTCGATCCTGAAATTCGTGTCGATGCAGTCAACAGGCAGATCCGCGAACAGGCTGTGCGTTTGAGCAAGCAAGGCAGAATCACAAGCGAGCACATGTTGAAACAGATTCTCGGTGACGGCCTTGAAACCGGGGAGTCGATCAGCACACTGACAAGGCGCGTTCAGAACTACTTTGAGAAAGACGGAGATGGCGATCGAGCAGTCAAGTGGCGTGCCGAACGCATTGCAAGAACAGAATCGAGCAGGTCGCTGAATGAAGGACAAGTCACTGCATGGAAGGAAGCTGGTGTCACGCACATGAAGTGGGAGATTGCACCTAGCCCATGTCAGTTCTGTGACGCAATGTCAGTCAAGATGCAATCGATCGATACACCTTTCTTCAGCCAAGGCGACAGCCTCACAGGCAAACAAGGCGGCATGATGAAATTTGACTATGCTTCTGTGAAGAGCCCGCCACTGCATCCCAACTGTCGATGCACACTTATACCTGACGTTCCGTGATCCAACCCTGTTGAATGAAGGCGTTCATTGCCGATGAAAGAAGCATGACGATGCAAGTGAAAACACTCAGCACAGAAGTGAAAGAACAGGGCGGAGCAATCATTGCGAAGCTCACAACTGACAGCGTGGACCGTGACGGCGAGGTGTTGATCCCGCAAGGCATGAACACAGTCGATTACGACAAGAACCCAGTGCTGTTCTACAATCACGAATACGACCAGCCTGTGGGCAAAGTCACAAACATCAAGCGTGATGACAATGCAGTGACAGGTGAACTTGAGTTCGCACAAAGGCCCGAAGGCTATGAAGGCGACTTCTTTCCGCAATTCATTGAGGCACTTGTGCGACAGGACATCGTCAAAGGCGTGTCGGTCGGGTTCGTTGCAGAAGAAGGCGGATCGCGTATGGCCTCGAAGGCGGATCGAACTAAGTTTGGCCCTGCAATCAAGCGTGTTTTCAACAAATGGAAACTGCTTGAGGTCTCGATCGCTCCGCTGCCGGCTAACCAAGACGCGCTCGTGACTGCTGTCGGCAAAGGCATCGTGACACCAATGCAGTGCAAGAGGTTCCTTGGATTCGAAGTCAACGAACCGAAGGCCCAAGTGCGTATCACAAAGAAACATCGAATCGAATTGAAGGCTCCAGTGTGTGCCAAACAAGTGATTCTGAAACAGGTTGAACGGACCATCCGAAAGAAGATGGGCAAGCTCGACTGAACAAGTGACGTGTGGCAAGCAGACACAAAGGTGGTGGCGCAAGCCGAACACACAGAAGAAGCAAGCCCAAGCGTTTAGACTCAAACACAAACACAGGAACAAATCAATGCACAAGAAAACAATGCCCGAGATCCAGAAGGATCTGCAGGTTCTTCTTGATGAATCGGGTGCGGAAGACTTTCCGCGAGTCAAAGCGTTGTACCTGAAGGACGTTCAGATCATGGACTCCGAAGGCAACCCAATCGACCCCGACAGCATCGACATGTCCATCGAAGTGGCTCCCGCCGCTGAGAAGATGGAACATGAAGAAGACGAAGATGCGAAAGCAATGGGTGAGGACGAAGAAGAAGAAAAGGCAATGGCCGACGACGAAGAAGAAAAGGCTGAAGAAGATGAAGAAGAAGGCTCAAAGTCTTTCGACATCGAAGCAGCAGTTTCCGAAGCAGTCACAAAGGCTCTTGCAGCAAACAAGAATGTGAAAAGCAAAGGACTCGATATGAGAATCAACAACGATCGTGACGGCATGGTGCGATGGGGTAGCCTCAAGCACATGAGCCAGATCAAGGTTGCAAGCGGCGACCCTGAACTCGAAGCGTACAAGTTTGGCCGTTGGGCTGCTGCTTGCATGGGACACAAGAAGTCGATGGACTGGTGCGCTAATCGCGGCATCGAAACCAAGGCGCATCTCGAAAGTGTGAACAGTGCAGGTGGCTTCCTTGTGCCTGAACAGTTCGCAGACACGCTGATCAGCCTTCGAGAAGAGTATGGTGTTCTTCGTCGCAACGCGAAGATCGAGCCAATGACCTCTGACACCAAGCGCATTCCGAAGCGAAGCGCAACTCTCACGGCATCGTTCGTGGGCGAAGCAACTGCCGGATCTGAGACCACTCAGACGTTCCAGCAGGTCAACCTTGTTGCGAAGAAGCTCATGGTGCTGACCACGATCTCCAACGAATTGAATGAGGATAGCCTCATCAACCTCGGAGATTCTGTGGCCGGTGAAGTGGCTTACAGTTTCGCGCTCAAGGAAGACGAATGTGGCTTCCTCGGTGACGGGTCAAGCACGTTCGGAAACATTGTCGGCATCATTAACGGCATCAACAACGTGTCGAGCAATGCAGGCATCTTCACGACTGCAACCGGAACCGACGACACCACTGAAATCGGTATCGGCGATCTGCATTCGTTGATGGCTTTGCTTCCTGCATACGCTGACACGCCTCGTGCAAAGTTCTACATGCACAAGTCGATCTTCCACGGCGTTGCAGAAAAGCTCGTGACTGCTGCTGGTGGTTCAACTCGCGGCGAACTGCTGAACGAGAAGTACAGCCCGAACCTGTTCGGATACCCTGTCGAGTTCACGCAAGTCATGCCTACCTTCAGCACTGCTGATGGTGACTCTGCTATGCCACTGAAGTACCCAATCATCTTCGGTGATATGGCACTCGCAACGTGCTTTGGCGATCGTCGTAGCAACACCATCTCATTCAGTGATTCGGCTCTGAACGCTTTCGAGCAGGACGAGATCGTTGTTCGGGGAACCGAGCGTTTCGACTTCAACCTGCACTCGCCCGGAACTAGCTCAGAAGCTGGCCCGCTCGTTGCAATGAAGCTCGGCCCGGCCTCGTAATTGAACGAAAGGAATTTGAAATGATTCAAGCACAAGATTTCAAAGCAGTGCAAGCGATTCGTCCTGCTGTTATTGATAATACAGCAGCCACAATGATTGCAGTCGATACCACTGGGTTCGACTACTGCACTTTCATCGTGACTGTTGGGGCGACTGATGTTGCCTCTACAGTTCTCAAGGTGACCGAATGCTCCACCACTGGTGGCACTTACAGTGATGTCACTGGATTGATCGGTGGAACAAGTGAAACCATTGCCAATGCGGCATCAACACAACTCGACACCACTGATGGTGTCGTTCTCATGTTCGATGTTAATTGTCAGCTGGTCGAACAGTTCTTGAAGATGAACATTACTGCCGGCAACGGCACGAATGGAATTGCAATGGCCTGTGTGGCATTGCTCAGTCGTGCTAATGATGGTCACTCCCCGAGTACCATTGCCGAACGTGGTTGTTCACAGATTCTTCGCATCCCCGATGCGACTGCCTAAATAAGTAGGGGCAGGGTGAAAGCCCTGCCTCTGCATTTCAAGGAGATCCATGAACCAGTTTGACCAGTTCCAAGTAATCGGACACATTTCACCTGTGACAGTTGGCGTGAACACAACTCCACCAGTTTCAGAGGTCATCGACTCGCAAGGATTTTCAGGCGGTCGCTGCATTATCTTCTTGCAAACGGGCAACATGGGTCGAACGACAACAAAGTGCTTCCTGCAAGAGTCCGATGACAATTCCAACTACACTACATTCATGAATGTCACAGACCTTGACATCGATGGCGGGCAAGGCGTTGCTCTTGACGAAGATGATGACAACCTTGATGTCGTGTTTGACGTGCCTCTCGACGCAGATCGAAAAAGATATTTCAAGGTCACTTATACAAGTGGCTCGGGAGGAGCAGGGAAAAACACCCTTGCGTGCAGTGCTGTTCTGATCGGTCGAACAAACGGCCAAGCACAATCAACGACTCTCAACACGAAGAGACCAAACTCAAAGATATTCAAAGCCAAAGGAAAGTCATAGCATGTACAAATTCGATTCAATCAAGCCAGTGTTGTGTATGCAAAGGCAAACCAATGGTGGAGGGTCAAGCACAACAGTGAACAACGTAGACACCAATGGTTTCACTGGCGGGCTTTGCGTGTTCAATATCCTTTTCGATCAACTTGTTTCTGATGGACCGTTCATTGCAACTTGCAGACTTGAAGATTCTGATGATGGATCAACATGGACAGTAATTCCGGGTTGTGACACTATTGCAGACCTGCAAGCAGACGGATCAGGAAATGAAGGAGTGTTGCAAGCTGATGAAGATCACACGCTGATGACTTTCTACATCCCACTCGTACCCCCAAGGAAAAGATACATTCGCGGCCTAATTCAGAACAGCAACTCGAACAACGCTTCATACAGTGCCATCGCTCACTTGCTTGGCGAGCAGAATGCAACCAGTCCAGCAGATGACGTGTCTTTGGCACAGGCTACGAGTGGTGATTCAGTGCCTCAAATTTTCCGCGCTACTTCTTGATGGAGATTCTCGATGGCACTTGCATCAAACGCACTGACAACAGTTGCAGCAGTGAAGACATACATGGGTATCACTGCATCTACGGATGATGATCTGCTTGAGATCCTTGTCAACAATGTGAGTGACCAGATCGAAAGGTACTGTGATCGTGAGTTTGCACAGAAGACATTCACCGAGTACATCGATGGGCATGGAGACCGAACCATTGCTGTTGCAAACCCGCCTGTCATTAGTGTGGATCTTGTCGCCTTCGGATCCCGAGATTCTATATCTGTGCAAAGCAGTGAAGCGACAGACCTGCTTGCAACGGTCGGAATTGAAGACGATCAGGCCCGGTTGTTCAGAGTTGCGTCCAACGGGACAACGGTTACGACAACTCTCACCTTTGCCGACTACCCGACAACCGCGCTCTTGGCGGCACAGATAGAGTCAACGACTGGATTCAGTGCGCAAAGCGTGTTCAACGCACCAAGTTTCGCTCTGCATAGGTTGGGCGGCAGGGATGTAATTGAGACCACTGCATACCTTACGACTCCAGACGATGCCGAAAGCGACTATCGCATTGACTATGATCGCGGGTTGGTACACTTGCGTGCAGATGCGTTCCCCCGCTCACACGAGGCACGAAGAGTGAATCGATTCCCTACGCAATTCCAAAGCGTGTTCGTTCGCTACTCTGGTGGGTACGCAACAATTCCGAACGCACTTGTGCAAGCAGCATTCGAGTTGATCTCAGATGCGTTTCGCGGCCGCGATCGGGATCGCAACATCAACCAAGAAAGCCTCGGCGATTACAGCTACACAGTTCGACCAATGGCTGAGTGGAATCAATCAATCAAGGCGTTGCTCGATCCGTTTAGGAGAATACGTTGAGCATCACACAGAGGATCAACATCAAAGGAAGAACGTGCAGAAGGTATCGCGCTCGATACACTCGCGATTCTGTTGGTACTCGCATTCAGAAGTTCCAGATGGGACCGAGCTTCAAGGCCTACGTTGCAAGTCGTTCAGAAGCAGAATCATTCGTCGGCGATAGACAACAAGCAGTCGAAACGATCACAGTGTACGTTCATGGTGGCACAGATGTGAAGGTTACAGACCGAATCAAGGTCGATGGCCGCATGTACGAAGTCACCGGCAAGCGAACTCCGGGGCATCGCGAAGCAGGCGATCGCCTTTTCTACCACATCATCGACGCACAATCGAATGAAGGTGTTTGATGGCTTTAGGCAGAACAACACGGTCGCAAGTACGTGCCACTGGATTGCGATACATGGCCAATGTGAAGTTCCCTGTGAAGAAGCACATGGCACGTTACAACAGGACGATCGGTGAAGAGATCCTCATGTTCGCGGCATTCGCGTTGCAGAAGCGTGTTCGTCAGTCACTGGGACAACAAGGAACAGGCAAGCATCATCCGGGTCTTAAGTTCCAATCCGCATTGCCCGGCAAGCCACCAGCAGTTCAAACAGGAGACCTTCGCAACAGTTTCGTCGCAGGGTCGCGAAGCATCGGGGCAACAAGGAAGATTGCTGAAGGCATGGCTGTCAACTTTCGACAGGCGACTATCAATGCTTCAAAGGTGTACGGCCCTAAGTTAGAACGAACGCATCCGTTCTTCAAGCCATCGATTCAACGCATGCGAAACGACAAGGCACTTGAGAAGATCGCCAACCGTTGGTTGAAGAAGGCGACTGCGAAAAGCAATATGGAGTTCAGACAAGTATGAGCCTCAATAGCGACAAGGCAATTTACGAAACACTCACGGCGAGCACGCTTGCAGGTTCAGTTCATGACCTTACGAATGGTCGCATCTCGGCAAGCTATGCCGATCCCGGCGAAGACTTTCCGTTGGTTGTTTTCGAGCAGACTGGATCTGAAGCCATCGAAGTGTTCGGTCACACCCAATTGATGCTCAACGAAACCTACGAGATTCGTGCGGTCGGTCGATACGAAGAAGGCATCACAAAGATTGCAGACATAGGGGCGGCCATCGTTGAAGCAATGCACGGCACCACCGTCACTGTGAAGAATTTAGACATTACGATTGATGTTTCTAGCGGCACAGAGGTCTCTCGTGCCGATGAACTGTTTATAGGAACCGTGCAAGTCAGCACCAAACACATGCAGATTTCGGAGCTTTAATAATGGCACAAACACCAATCCACGGATCGAACGGGTTATGCCGTCTCGGTACACTTAACAACCACGATGCACTCTTCAACACTTGGAGCGCAACGTTTTCAAGACAGGTTCACGATGTAACTGCTTTCGCAGATACAGGTCGAAGGCGAATCCTCGGCATTGCTGACATCTCAGGATCCGCTGGCGGGTTCATGTCGTTCGATGCTGCGAACAACTCTCCATCTGTGTTCCAGAACACTATGGCCGCTGGCGATGTTGCTACTGAATTCCTTCTGACGGTCGCAACAGGTTGCTCGTACACTTTCAATGCAGTCATTGACTCAATGGCGATTTCAACTGCCGCTGGTGGTGATGCAACGATCACAATGAACTTTCAAATGGCTGGCGGCCTCGACACAACCAGTGCAGGCAGCCCAGCAGCTATTGAAATTTGGGATGAAGGCTCTTAATGACACGCAACGTGGGGTCTTCAATCATCACACCGTTGGGTCATCGTATTTTCACGATGCGTGATTGGCTTGTTAGGATTAAGACAAGCGATGGCCGCATCATCTGGAAAGGCGTGCAACCTGAAGCGAGCGAAGAAACTGCAATGCGTTCCGCTGTCAGCTCAACCTATCTCCAATCTGATATGATCGAGGATGTACAGATTATGAGAAGATCAGAAAGGTTGAAGGTGCAGGCATGAGCTACATTCTGTTCGAGGCTGACGGCGAGAAGATGCGTTTCGAAGAGGCGACTGTCGCACAAGTGATCGGGTTGATGGATTATCAATTCGAGCGACAACGTGCAGAGCTCATCGACGACCTTGAAGCTGCCGATGCTCCTGCTGAATTGAAGCTCGATGAAGTTAAGAAGTTGCGCGATGAGAAAGGACTCACATCAAAGCTGATCAGATACGCCTTTACTTTGCGCGGCGCGATGGAAGTCATCGAGTACACCGTTCCTGAAGACAAGGTGAAGAAGGCATTGGCACTTGATCCAGATCAACTTGTCTGGCTTGCCTTGCGTTTGCTTGGATTCAACACGAACGATGTTGAAGAAGGTGCGGAAGATGAAACTGAAAACCCTACGAAAGACCGCGCAACTTCTTCAGCGAAGTCGTGACGGTCGCCAAACTTGCGCCGGGCATCGGCAACCCGCTGGACCTAACGATGAGGCAGTTAGCTGGAATCTGCAACGCCTTGGGCGAACAAGCAGCCGATGAAGAAGTAGGGAACGATCATCGCGCTCATGTAGAACGCGAGATGGAGAGAATCGCACATGGCCGCCGGCATACTTGAAGTCGACATCATCGCTCGCACGAAGAACCTCGAACAGGGTTTGAAGAGAGCCGAGTCGCAGATGAAAAGGACAGGCGACACCGTCGAGAGCGCACTTGGAGGCAAGGGCGCGAAGGCTGCTTTGATGATGGGCAAAGTCTTCGCAGTGATGGGTGCGATTGAAGGTGCAGCGAAAGGCATTTCAGCGGCAACGGAAGTGACTCGCGGCATCTTTGCTGGACTGACCGGAGACTCTGAAGAGTTCAGGCGTTCAATGGAGAAGGCGGGCGAGCTTCTTAAAGGTTTGCCGTTTGGCATTGGGCCTGTTGTGCAGGGCATCGAGGACCTCATCAAAGCAGTCGGTGGGTTCAATAAGTCGATGGAAGAGTCGGCAGCGAAGCTCGCTGAGTGGAATACCATACTTTCTGCCAACGACATTGCAGACAACATCAGGAACCAGAACAAGCTACTCAAAGACCAACGCGATCTTGCTGCTGAAACAGACGAACTCAAACGAGCGGAGTTGAAACTCGAACTTGACCTTGCTGCCATACAGCGCGAAAAGGTAAGGCAAGGGCAAGAGATAATGAACAACTCTGAAATGGATGACGCTTCGAAGCGTAACATCCTGAAAGCGTTGCGCGAAGAGTTTGCGTTGAAGAAAGAGATGGCTGAAATCGCAGGCCAACAAGCCATCCAAGCTGAACAAGAGCGGAGGATGGAGGCAGTTGCAAACGGCATCATGGACGTGTTCATGGAGTCAGCGAAGAAACAAGAAGAAGCAAGGAAGAGGCTCGCTCAAGAACGCAAAGAAGCAGAAAAGCAACTACGCGAGCAACGCAAAGAAGAGCTCAAACAACTGGGCGATGCGAACAAGTTAGAAGAAGAAAGGCTCGGCAAGGTCAACAAGCGACTCGGCATGATGGGCGGAGGTGGTGCAGGATCCAAGTCAGGGTTCACACAAACTGCAAGCACAGCGATGGGGTCATTTACGTTTGCTGAATCAGGTGCGCAAGACGTGATGGCATCGTTAGCCAAGGAAGCGAAAGACATTCAAGGTCGCATCGATGGAACAGCGAAACGCATTGAGGAAATCTTGAAGCAACTTGCGCAACGAGTGGGGTTCGTATAATGGCGACAGCAATTGAATTGACTGACGGTGCAAGGCTAAGTGTTGGAGATGGTGCAGCGGATGCAGTGCGGACGTTCTTCCTTGACGGTTACGCGAACGAATTGCTGGTGGTACGAAACGCATTCGGTTCAAGTCCTGTTGGAATTGGTACGACTGAAACAGTTCCTGTGCCAAAGCTCAGAGACAAACATCCACTGTTCAAGACCTTGTACGCTTATAAGTACGACCTCGTCAAAGAGAGCGGCGGAACAGACCAATGGCGTGTCACTTTCTACTATCGAAAGTACTTGCCAATTGATCGCGTAGACAGTTCAGGGCTTACCTTGGGTCCTGAAACAGTTGACTTTGTTGATGTGAGTGCAAGATGCACTGGTAGCTTTCATGATGTTTACAGAGCGGGCCTCGACATAAGCAGTGGCACGGTTACTGATGCGGACATTGGTGGAGAACGAGTTGACTGTGGAGGTGTGCCAACTTCAGTCATGCGAACGCAATACGAGATGACTGTCAACGTTACGAAGAACGGTGATTCGTTGACAGGGTTCTCTGAATCAGTTGGCAAGCGTTGCAGGAGTAGCGTTCTGGGTCTCGATGGCAAGGGGACGTTGTACAAGGGAGCAGCCATTCAAAGGATCGGCACAAACCTGTTCAGCATATCGCACACCTATTTGTTTGATTCCGAATACCATCTAATTCAAGCACCTGAATACTTGCCCGATGGACAACCGAACTTAGGAACAGACCCCGACAAACCAACTGAACTTGGTAAGTTTAAGATTGTTCGACACGTTCAACCATTCCCAGAAGCTGACGGAACCGACCCAGCAAGCTACGTCCCAACTAACACTGGAATCAGTTAATAAAGGAAGACCTCAATGGCAAACGAACTCTCAGTCTCGGCTTCAATTACATACGAGAAAGACAACCACCAAGAGTCATTCACTCCCGATACGCAATCGATCACCGTGACAGGTGTTGAAGCAGTCGGCGGCGTGCAGCAGATTCTCACTTCCGGTCACGAAACTCTTGTCATGAACGAGATGACTGTCACCAATCAAGGATGGGCGTGGTTTCGTAACATTGGCACAAGTGCAGATGCTTCGATTCAAATCGGCATCGTGGTGAGTGGCACGTTTCACGATGTAATGGAACTCAAAGGCGGCGAGTTTGCAATCACGCGCCTTGCTGGTGAGCAGTTGTTTGCCAAGGCAGTTTCATCGAACGGGTTCCTTCAATACACAATACTGGATGATTGACCTTGAGTGACATCCCGAAATTCTCATCCGGGCAGATTGGCAAGCTCGACTCGAAAGCAATCAACAAGATTGGTTCTACTGTCAATCGTGCAAGCAGCCCTGAAGAGGTTGCGAGTCCGACATCCAAGTACATGGGTGGCCTTGCACAGTTCCCAATCGTTGCAATGCTAGGAAAGAGGGTCGATCCAGACGAAGAGGAAGTCGGAGAAGGTGGCAGCAACTACTTTGGGGGCTATGAATGGGTTGAAGTCAAGTACGACATCACAACCGGCAAGTGGCCCGCGGAAGTCAGTTACCAGAACGATCTTAGAAGGTACACTGACAAAGGTCGCAACGCTGCATACGGTTTGGGCCTTACAACAGGCACTGGTTCATTCAACAATCCATACGGGTTGTCGGAATACTTGCCTGACTATGCAGGCAAGATCGTCCACTTGTTCCCTACTCGATCGTCTACAGGAGTGCCGATGTTAGCATTCCAGCCTCCAGCAGAACCGACAACGTATGTCGCACAGATCATTGGATACGAATCGGGCTCAAAGCAATGCGAGATCGTGAACACGGGAGGCGAATCGATTCCAAATCTGCACCTCTACCAGATCAAAGTTGGCACAGTCAGCGGGTTCGATGCTACGGGTGGTGGTAAGTTTGTATTCGAAGAAGAGTTGTTTGAAGGAGCGCAAACAACAATCGGCGTGAACCTGATCGAACTCAACGGCGAAACGCACTTAGGAGGTTCGATCATCAACGGCGAGAACAGTTGTGAGGGTGGCACAAACTTGTCGAGGACACCTTTGCCGGTTGGCACTTACGTAACGGCGACCCGTATGTTCAGGAGTTCGGCTGCATCGAGTGACAACGTTGGTCACGACAGTTTCTATGCCTTCACAGTCACCAACGAGCTTTGTGTCGGATGTTGTGGAGCAGAAACAAACGCATCTCCTGCGGCAAGGAAGACAGTTGTTCACCCAAGGCACTTGAACAACATCAGCAGGATTGAACGATATCAAGGCAACATTCTCAGGGAGATGACAAAGTGAGCAGACCCGAAATTCTATTTCAGTTTGAAAGCCAAGTTGCAAGCACTGACCTCACAGATGGGGCACTTTCATTCGTTGCACCCGAAGGCGGGGTGAGCATGATTAATCAAATCATGTTGTGCGGTTCGTCTGGAGGCGCATCAAACTACTTTCGCATCTATCATGCCGGACCCGATGAAGCTCCTTCAGTCTCGAACATGATTATGCGTGCAGGTGTCAGCGCAACCGCAAAGAACCTGACTGGTCAAATCAACAACACCAAGATCATCATGAATCCGGGTGATCAAATCTTCTGTCAGTTGCACTCCGGTGATGGCATCACGATCACAGCCTATGGAATTGTCCCTGATTCACTGACACAAACTGCCGTGTCTGAAATGCAAAGCGGCACGAGCACAAGTGGCAGCACTGGACAGATTGCAAGCTATTGATGAGCACTCTTCTCGCTGCATGTTGTTGCACAGTTGCTGGTGATCCTTGCGACACTGACTGGAACTTCTGGGATTGCTGCTCAGGTCGAAGGATCTTCGACCACCCTATCTTTGACTTGCCTCCGTATCAAGAAGAGACACTTGGCGTGCAAGTCAATGTGACTAGGATCCCCCCGGGTCCATGGATAGGCGCAAGCATCAATTCAAACTACAGGATTCAGTACGATTCAATCCCTGCTGCTTTCAGTGCTGTCGGCGGTCGTTTAAGCTATGGAGAGCCATACCCGAATGACTATGAATACTTCGGCGCGAAGGCAGGCAACTGGGGTCCAGCTACTGGATCGGGAAACATATTCATTCGCGAGAGCCTGCTTCGGGCTTATGGCGCACAGTTCCCAAATTCTTGGTCAGCAGCAACATGGAAGAGGTTCAGGAATCCGGAGGATTCCATCGACGACATCCTGAATGGTGTAGCGTCACCGATAGAAACTGGATCCTTTGATCGACTTGAGTTAAGGATGCGAGGACCAGTGGCATGCAATGGAGGAGGGTGCCACACGATCGGATCTGGCTATATCCGATTGTCTTCGAGCAAGGGATTTGGTCCGGAGGACTTTGCGATCGGTTTTCAATTTAATAGGGGAACAACTCGTGATGGCGGACTCGATTTGGACTGTGATCCTGTCACTGGAACGTGGCCGGATTACTGTACCCAATGTCCTCAAGAAATTTCGCCGATGACAAAGCTAGACAATCAGCCTGTGAGCTTTATCAAGGGCAACAGGTGCGGCGTCCCGGCAGACATTCAGGCGCTTATCGAAGCACAGGATCCCGGATCGATCTCGAATTCATGGGCTGGACGATCGAACTTCTGTAGTGGCAGTGAATACATCTTCGGAGAATGCAAGAACGGTTGGTACAGTGAGTATTGCGAAGACCAACAAACGCCTTTCTCAGGAACTATCTATGCAGGATACGGCGAATGCAGTTGCTGTGGGAGTTATGACTGGGACGACAAAGAGGTCTCATTGCAGGTGATTACATGAATCGATGGCGGCGTCAAAGATATTGGTGTTCACATGCAGTCAAAGACGCCGATGAAAACAGAGTGTGCAACAAACAACTCTGTGAATTGCCGGTGTTGATTGACTGCTGCGAGAACTGCGAATCGTATCAAGGCAAAGATCGTGGCCTCGGAGACACGATCAATCGTGCAACCAAGGCACTCGGAATCAAGACGTGTTCGAAGTGTCAACAAAGACGCGAAGCAATGAACAGGGCAACGAGAAAACTATACCGGAGCGACGACAATGGGTCTGATCAGTGACATCGACACAGCTAATGTGGGCATCATGGCAAGGCTTGGAAAGGTGTTTGGCATCATTGACCGTGTTGAAACCTTTCAAGGCGACATAGTTGATAGCACAACCAAGTCGTTTCGCAAAGGGATCAATGAGTACATCTCGGCGTTGAATGACGCAACAAACACAAAGCTCGAACTCGCGAATGCCTTGATTGGTGATCATGACAGTTTGCGCAACGAGGTTGCGATGCCCATTTTTTCAAGGTGCTACGCAACAGCGATGAAGACTCTCATTGAAATGGTGAATGATGAAACTCCGCTGGAAAAGAAGACAGCACGAGCAGCGATGTTTGAGTTGCGGCGGTTGATGGCGACAGCGGGAACAGTTGAAACGCTAGACGCCACAACAGTGTCAATCGGTTCGACTGCTGCTGCATCTGGTAACACTGGCACAGGAACAGTTGTTGTGAGTGCTGAAGCAGACAACAAGAACCATTCAACGATGGCTTCATACCCAACATGCAGGACTGAAACACTCCGGTTCAAGTGCATCAAAGATGCAACAAGCAAAGGCATCGTGAAAGGTGGCGAACTGTTCTCGATAAACGGCAAGCAACCGTTCAGCAACATCGACCATCGTTGGCCCGGCGGGTCAGGAAATGTTGGAACGTATGCAGCGACATCCGAACTGTTGCAGGATGGACAAAGTGCTGGCCGGAACATCTTGCGCAACTCGGGGTTCGAGAACTTTGACCAGAGTGTCAAGAATCCCGGATGGGCGATTGGTGCAGGTTCAGCGAATACAAATATCCTTCCCAACACTTCCACGCCTGCACATGGAACAAACTCGCTTCAATTCAGAAGCGATGGCAGCACCAACCTGTTCATTCGACAGCAGATTGATTCAAGAACAGGCTCGGGCACACTTGGCACAGTTGATGTCGACGGGTTGTACGTTCTCAGTTTCTTGATCAAACAAACGAACACATCGTCGAGCGCAGGTGCGTTGACTGTTGGGTTGATGCAGCAAGATGGAACAGCAGTCACCGACTCAACAACGACCATTGCACATGGCGACATCTCAGGAAGCTACACACAGAAGACCTTCACGTTCCGAGCGGGCGGGGCGGGGCTTGTGTTGCCTGACGATTTGTACTTTGGCATTCGTCAGTCAACTGCATTCACAAGCGGAACCTACTTGACGATCGACAGGCTTGTGTTCACGCGTATGATTCCAACTGCTCCCGGCGGCGTGCATTGTGCTATTGTTCCGGGAGCAACTGACTTTGTTGTCGATGACGAGTTCACTGTTGCAGTGACGAACAACGGCGAAGGCTTGTTTGAGAAGTACCTCGACAAGTGCTTCGACACGTATCGAATGGGCATCTTCCTGCCGAACGCAACAAGCAGTGAACGCATCGACGATGCACTCGTGACTTGAGACCGCGCTGCTCGCGGGCTCCCTTTCAAGATGAGCGGCGTACGGAATGTCTCCCTGTGCGCCGCTCTCTTGCTGGTGGCCTAACAAGGCTCGTGGAGCCTGCCTAAGGCTCTCACGCGTTCAATCCGCGCCATGTGTCAACCGTGCAATCCGAAGCCTGTACAGGCCTGCACAGCAAACAAACTTGCGCAATTTCACAAAGCACGCCTCACAGGCCGTGAGGGCTGTTATTTGTGCCGGAATACTGGGAATCGTGTTTGTGTGAGTTTGCCTTTGTGCTTGTTTGTGCGACAATGTCTTCAGTGCTGGGGGTTCAACGACCCTCGCCCGCGCCGCGCCCTTGAGAGCTAACGGTGGGACCTAGAGCCAGTCTTTGACAAGTCAGTGCTGGAACAAACGGACTCGATCTCCATATCGGATCCGGGCCATGCAGTTGGCCTCTAGCAGAACAATAAACACACACACACACAAACACAAACACACACACACACAACATTGGAGACACACAATGAACGACATGACCATCGAAGAAGCATTCAAGCTCGCAAACTCAATGACGACCGAAGAGGTCGCAGGCACTTACTTCATCGAACAGTTGCCTGAAGACTACAGCACGATGATTCGAATCGAGATCGCAGTTCATCCAACTGACACTGATCGAGTCTACATCACAGTGATTCGAGATTGCTGCGAAGCAGGCGAGAACGTGCTGGACATTCCAACAACATGGACGCCGTACTGTGCGATGAAGTGGCTCGACCACTGGCTTGTCAAGAACAAGCGTTGCGTCGATGACTTCGAAGCGTGCTAACTCAAACACAAGGAGACAAACAATGAGAAAACGCAAAGTGACTTTGGCGATGTTGAGACAGATCCGACACGCTTGCCCAATCGTGGGCAAGGGTCAGAAGTGTCGCATCGATGTGGGCAGACGAACTGACTGCACACAGAACGATATTCAGGTCGACACTTGGGATGTTCGCAAGTGGGGCAAGGACATTGACCTTAGCGACATAGGCGGTATTGAAGACCTTCAAGGCCTCGAACTCGAAGTTGGCATGTGCTTCGACATCTACGTCTACCTCCCGATCCACAACTGGCCCGGGTCAGGTGAGACGAAAGACGACTACGACCTTCATGAGTGCTACGCAGCAACATGGACAGGCACTGAGTGGACAGTTGATGACAACTATCCCGAACTCATGACACCACCTGCACACTTTCTTGCTGACTGATTAACAACAACAACATGAGGGGCGCGGCTCAACAACGCGCAAGGAGACACGCCATGACTACTGCATATCCACAAAGACCATTCAAATGGATCGTCGACGTTCGACACCCAAGCGACAGGATCACAACTAGAGAATCCAAGGGTCATCTCGAAGACCCGAACGACGAGGACAAGACTCTGTGCGGTAAGAGAGTTCCATACGGTGCGATCACAGATGGCACTTGGGATCTCGATTGCAAACGATGTCAGAAGCGAGCCGACAAACTCGGCATTGAAGTTCTATAAACACACAAACAAGGAGACACACAATGAAAACCGAAAGCTATAGAGACCGTTCCTGCTCAGTTTCATTCACACAAGATGAACTCAAGCAGTTGACCAAAGGCATGACTGCTCGAATCAAGAGAGCAGAACGTGTCCTCGAAACGTATGAACAGATCAAGGACGAACATCCCGCCAATGGCCTTGCCGACGAGTGGTTGGGCAACTTGAACTGGGGTGACCACAGCGACCTTCAGGCTGAGATTTGGAAGTTAAGAGCAACGCGAACGAAGATCGAATCACTCAAAGACTGACACACGAACAAGGAGACACGCAATGACTAAGAACGACTCAAGAACCACGACCGATCAAATCAACGCCTATGTCCATCAAGGCGATGAGGAGATTGCAAGACTTAAGATTGAGATCCAGCACGACTGTGATCATCTGAGAGACATGCTTAATCGATACGAGGATGCTTCGAACGAAGGGGGAGTGAGTATCCAATTCCACACACCCAACCTCTCAAGTACAGCACTCCAGATTGAAGTCAAACAAGGCAGGCTCAAGGCCATGATTGAAAGCAGAAATTGCTTCGGTGCTCTCCAATGGCTCAACGAGAAAGCAAACAAGGAGACATGTTCATGAATTGCTACAACAGAGCAGACGCACAAGTACTCGAATCAACAATCATGCTGGTCGAGTATGCACGCACAACAGGCGACGAGGATCAAGTGCAAAGTGCGACAAGCCTTTGGACGTACATGAAAGAAGGCGGCCTGAGCTTCTGCTCGGGTTCGCTCATCCTCTGGCTTGCGCATCAAGACCCACCGTTCGTCAGTTTGTTCCTGTCGAACTGCATCTGCCGCAACAGGCACGTCATGACCACTGATGAGTGGATGGACGTGATCCGTGCTGAGTGGAGTCAGTTCAAGAGTCAACTGCCTGACACACCGGGCGACAACAGCAACACAGCAGTCTAGGAGACACACAATGAGTTACGATTACCATGCACAAGCAGCAACACACGAGATCATGTCAATGCCGACGATCATGATGATTGACCAGCACATTGGAAGTTGTGGAGGCGGATGCGACGATCGAGGTCGATACGTTGCACGCTACCTTGTGCCTCGTGCGCATGATTACAAACCCTATCGAAGGGACCTGCACAAGCGTCTCGGAGACACCTTTGGCGATGTCATCCCTGTGTTTCGCTCCTGCGAACCAACGGAAATCGACATCAAGGCCAACGGCGAGGCGAAGTGGAACAACTCTAATCACAGCAAGTTGATCTCGGTCACGACCAATCTCGACCTTGCTTTGAAGTGGGCGCACTATGAAGCAGCAGGAGGTTCGTTCAATCGCCCTGCATGCAGGCATGTCGTCAAGACTTGGGTCGACGTTGAACACGTTGTCTTTGAAGGCCATTCGTTGGAACATGAACTTGTCGTGTTCGCCCCGTATAGACCTGTCCTGCTTACACAAGCAGAATCACAACTTCCCGCAGTCTGTAGGAGATTCGATTAATGATCTACGCTTACACAATGCTCACACTTCTCATTGCCATCTCATTCGTTATGACGATGGTTTTCATCTACGCCGATTCAACAAACAACCGCTGAACAACAGCAGGAGACACGCAATGACTATTGAATGCCACAGAATTGAAAAGACCGACCACCTTGTTCTTACAGGAGAAAAGGCATGGCACGGCCTTGGAACTGTTGTCGAAGAAGCACCGACACCGGGACAAGCTCTCAGCCTTGCCAAACTTGATTGGGAGGTTGAAGAACACGACATCGCAACAGGCAACGGCCTCGAAATCCAATCGCACAAGGCACTGACACGTTCTGACACAGGCGACCTTCTCAGCGTTGTCGGTCACAACTACAGGCCACTCCAGAACGATGAACTTGCGATGTTCTGCTATGACGTTGCAGACAAGGCAGATGTCAGAATCGAAACTGCTGGATCACTGCGAGGAGGCAAGCGAGTGTGGTTCTTGATTCGAGGCGACACCTTGTTCGCCGACAAGAGAGAGACCGATGCAACAGTGCCGTATATGATGCTGTACAACAGTCACGATCAATCATCGTCGTTGGAATTCATGCCTTCTGGAATTCGTGTTGTGTGTCAGAACACAATGACGCTTGCACGAGAGCGAGGTGACTACACTGGAATGAAGTTCAAGCACACACAGTCACTTCTTGATCGAGTACAACTTGCAACGCATGCGATCCGTGAAGGCTTCGCACACCTGAAAACATGGAACGACAAGGTTCGCGAAATGAACACTGCTGAGATTTCAGACCATCAAGTCAATGACATCATGCTTGACGCTTACGACTTGATGTACGGCAAGCCATCAAAGGCAGTCGCCCTCGACGAGAAGAAGTCTAATCGTCACAGCATGAAGAGAGTTGATCGTGTTCAGGAGTGGAAGGACATTCTTCACCGTGAACTTCACACTCACAATCTTGCACGAACAGCGTGGACCACTGCAAACGCTGTCACGAACTGGATTGACCACGACATGAAGGTCAAGCTGAATTCCAAGTCATCGCACAACGGCCTCGGCGAAGCAAGGGAGTTCAACAACTGGTTCGGCATGGCAGCAAAGCACAAGGCAAAGGTCATGAGTCTGATCGGCTGCTAGGTAGCCTCTCAGCTTTGATGGCTTTACAATTGCGCCGGGTCAGGGTTCGTCCTGACCCGGCCTTTCACTTCCAACTAGGAGACACACAATGAACGAGATCCAACTCGATGCCCAAGGTCTAGAGCGATTAATGCTTGAAGGCGACTTGAGCAAACTGACGACTGAACAGCGTGTTCAGTTCTACAAAGCAAAGTGCGAGCATGTCGGCCTCGACCCTTCTGCTCTTCCGTTCCAGTACATCCGACTGCAAGGCAAGTTGACTTTGTACGCCTCGAAGGGTTGTGCTGAACAGTTGCGCAAGCGACACAACATAAGCCTGTCAAACATGCAGATGCACTCCGACGATGGGCTTTTCACAGTCACGATTGATGCTTCGACTCCAGATGGCAGAAGCGACACTGATTGCGGATCGGTCTATGTAGGCAACCTCAATCATGAAGCACTCGCAAACGCCAAACTCAAAGCAGTCACGAAGGCGAAGAGGCGTGTCACGCTTTCGCTGCTTGGGCTGGGGATGCTTGATGAGACCGAAGTTGAAACGATTAAAGGTGCGGAGATCATTCCTGCTGAGGTTGCAAACACAAAGCAACTTGAACCGCTAGGCATCAAGACCAAAGAGTTCACCGACAACGATGGGCAACCCTTCAAAGGTAGCTATCACGCTGATGGCCCGACCTTGCGCAACGTTGGTTGCGAGGTGTCGTTCGAGGCAACTGTCACCAAGGTGATTCCTGTGAGCTCGGGTGAATGGAATTGGTTCGTCATCAAGACTGATCACAACGAGATCAAGGAGTTCAGCACGTTCAGCACCACGATGGCTGAAACATGTATCGAGGATGCAGTCATTGAAGGCCTTGTCAAGTTGAAGGAAACTAAGAAAGGCGATCTCAAGTGGAACGCTGTAAACGTGCAACTCAAGAAAGTAGGTATTTGAATGAGCGAGACACTGTATCAGATGACACAAGCTGAACTGACATTGATGGATGTTATGGAGCAGCTAGATGGCTCGGAAGAACAAGCCGATGTGGTTGAGGCGATTGAAGAACAAATCGGCTACATCCGCGAGGACATCGAAGGCAAGGTCGAGAAGATCGGCAAGATCATTCAGGAGCTAAACGGCAAGGCGATCGTTCGTGAGGCAGAAGCTGAACGACTTCGACAAGCAGCGCAAGTCAGCAAGCGTGCAGCGTCGAGGTTGAAAGATTACTTGTTCTTCTGCATGAAAGACCTTGGATGCAAGAAGGTTGAAACTGCTTTGTTCAAAGCAACAGTAGCGAAGAACGGCGGGAAGCTACCTTTGCAAGTCGATGAGGAGTACTTGCCAAACACGTTCTTCAACACTGTACTGACACCGAACATGGATTCAATTCGTGAGGCGTTGAAGCAAGGCGAAGCAATTCCGGGAGTCACTGAAGTGCCTCGCGGCGATCATCTACGATTAAAGTGAACCAGTCGGGGAGGGGCTTGCCTTGGTGGGCAGCCCCTCTCCTGACATTAAGGAGACAAACTTATGAACTACCCTGCACGTTCAAGCGACCCAGCGAACTCATTGAAAGCAGCAAGCGACAAAGCACTTGGAGAAAGGCGATACAGTCAAAGGCTTAGAGTGCTCCACGCCTATTGTCACCACGACGATGCCTACAGACACGACCCTGAAGACACATGGAATCAAGCTACTCCGTTGTGCCGACCTTGCTTGACCGACGAGGAGGCTGGTGATTTGTGCAGCGTCGAGAACGCACACAAGCGT
>Ga0209634_1000412_pt1 | contig 33368 bp, 31 predicted proteins | sample LinPmetageLP40_FD_184043 | JGI IMG/M metagenome (GOLD analysis project Ga0209634, IMG submission 184043) | Marine viral communities from the Pacific Ocean - LP-40 (SPAdes) (version 2) | ecosystem: Environmental > Aquatic > Marine > Oceanic | place: Pacific Ocean | collected 2010-08-26 | reverse complement strand
TTATTTAAATCAAATTTGCTCTTAATCTCGGCAGACACTGCTGCCGAGAGAGACTTTGATATTTTTTTCGCCATATTTAGAAAGGAAGATCATCTTTTGCAGTTGTTGAATCTTCAGGAAATAAAGCATCAAATTGGTCTGCTTTGTTTTTCTTAACATTACTAGTATCTAAACTAAAATTACTAGGTTTTGCTGGTTCTGATTTTGTAGGGACAGAATTTTCACTTACATTATCTGATTCTGTTTCTTCTGGAGCTAACCATTTTTCTAGAGCAGATTTCATTTCATCAAATGAATAAATTTTAAATAATCCTTCTTTAGGGTTTGGTTGCTCATTTGTCCAAGTTTCTACTTGAGTAGCATCTTCACTTAAAGGTGATGTTTTTAATCTAACACGTACTGATGATTTGTTATAAGGAGTACCAGTTGATTCTGGTCCTACTGTTTCTACTGTAAGGTCTCTACCACCTACTATATCGGTGTAATCTCCAATTTCATCATCAACCGCTAGTGCTAATAATTCTTCATATACTTGTTTACCAAATTGCCATAATCTAGTACCTTTATCTTCTTCACCTCTAACTATTACAGGAACGAAAATACGGTTTTTAGCATCTAACTTTTTAGCTAGTACATAATTTTCTTTAGTATACTCTTCTCTAAGTTTTTCTGCGAAGAGAGCAATTGGGTCTTTATCCCCAAAATTAGTTGGAGAAATCATTACCTTATTGGTAATACCATAATAGAACTTTAATTCTGTAAATGGGTTTGAGGTATCATACACAGATGGTACGATTCTAATTTGTTGTTTACCTACTGTAGGTCTCCAAAAAATGGTTGTGTAATCAATTTTTCCACCAGCTTGTGGTTTCGATTGGAGTGTATCCAATTTTGCTTTTAAGGCATTTAAATCCATAATGTAACTTATTTTTAATTATAACTGTTTATATGTAACTAATATACGAACTATATTTTGGGGAACCAAATTATACTTCGATTATTTTATATATTTTTGTATTTAATTGGTTTAAATCATTATGTTGTGTAAGTAAAACACAATTTCTATAATGTTGCCAATCTACTTGATATTTAGTATCTACAACACCCCCATTTAACTTTTTGATAAGCTCGTTAAGGGCATTAATAGTGTATAAAGTATTAGATTCTTTCTTCCTATGTACCAATATAGTGTTTTCTGGAATGGTTTGTACATTTCCTTGGTCTACATTATAAGTTACAACGTATTCATCTTTGCCCACGATCTCGAGGACAAACATTTTATTGTATATAATGGTGTATCTGCTTGTAATCTCTTCTAATAAAGAATCTAAATTCTCTAAATTTGTGAAGGTACAAAATAACTTATTGTTCAAATCTCCTATGTTTTGGAATGACGTTATAACATCATAGTTCGTGTTATACGTATTTGGAGAATTATTTAAAATCGTAGTCATAACCTTCTTTTGTTTTTGTATTCAGTTTATATTTAGTAAATATATTTTTTATATCTTCTATTACTTCTTTTTCACTTTCATCCCAGTCAATTAAGAACGAATCGTAAGTATATAATACCAATTGAGACTTCTTATTTCTCAATATCTTTATCATATCCCATAATATACAAACGTTCATTGACGTCTCCAAATTTTGTAGCAAGTAATTAAAAAGTTTTTGTGGATTCATATCCTCCAAATTTTCCTTTTTATATACAAAATTAGAAATCGGACACGTTATCTCCCCTTCGCTTTCAAATTTACTCCAGAGTTCTTTTACGTATATATCAATTTTCTTAAAAAATTCTAGGTGTTTGTATTCTTTGAATACTCCTCCGTATAGTTGCTTAAATGTTAATTCTTTAGATTTGGCGTAATCAACCTTATATAAAGCTTGTAAATGGCTATGAATATCAACAGAGGGGAAATCATAATCAATGAGGCGACAAGACAGGCTAGGATGATAAGCACTAATATCAATGTCAACAAATACCCCATTGCTCGGGATAAAACTTTTTCTACATCCATTTTTGTGGGAAAGTGCGGCATAATTTACGTTTTTAAATTTATTTGAGGGTCGTGTTGTGGTTGTCCGAAGGTTGTACTGAGTGTATGCTCGTTCACCATCAATTTTATGGAAGTGTTCTTCGAAGGTTGGTTTGTGTATTTGTATTCCATTTCGTTCGAGGTAGTTGAACACCAAGGATACTTTAGTATTAAAGAATTCATCATATTTAGTTTTTTCTCTGTTAATATTCGCTTTTAGATCTTCAAAAATGTGTTCGCACAATTCATAATGTTTAACAATCGGGATAATCGCGTTTACGCAAATTTCATCCTTATGTTGGTTGTAAAATATCTCATGTGCTTTGGTAGTTGGTCGTATATACGTATGAGGTGGTGCGGTTATGTCATAAAGAGTTTTTAGAGAGTAATAATGTAGTATCTCTTTCTTATCACGGCAATACAACACATCAAATTTGCTCAATAACGTGTATACATCCGTATCTAACGCATTTAAACTCTCGTTGTGCGTAACGCATACCATAAATCCTTTATGTGCGTGTATTGGTCTAATATACACAAGGCTAACCTTGTTTAAAGTTGGGTGGATTGTATCATTATAGGGGATTATTTCGACAAATGCCTCTTTAAAACCACTATTTAATAAAACCTTTAATTGCTCCTCATTTTCTATCAACCAGTACATATACCTTTATTTATAGGTAAATATACGATTAATTTATGCGGTAGCCTAGTTTTTTAGTAGTTTTTTCTTCTTGATGTTCCTACTTCACTATCAACCCTTACTTTTATATTTCCTTTTATTTCATCTCCTTTAAAGGGGAGTAAAATATTATGGAATGTAGGTTTGTGAAATTTACCTTCCATTATTTTTCCAAGATTAGGATTAACGTGATAAAAACCAGCATAATTTTCATTATTAGTTTCTATTTTTAATTCCCCACCCTTAGTATTAAAGAAATTTTGAGAGGTAGGTTTAAAGTGTTTAAGATATCTAGAATTAAACCACATTGAAAACCCAAACCATTTTATTTGATTTTCATTTAATAAAACTATATTTCTATTAGTAACATATGCATCAATAGGATTACCTGTTAAGTCCCAAGGTAAAGATACTGAAGAATATAGTTCGTGTTGAGTGTTATTGTTTCTATTTTGATAATTGGTAAAGGTAGGTTTATCCGTTTCCAGGTAAACGTTTTGATTTATTTTTTTTAAAAAGTATCTTGTAAACTCTCCTATGGTATACTCTTCTTGTGTTGGAAAAACAACTTTGGAGGTAGGGGAGGGTGCCAAACGTGAGGGTTTGGTAGAAGCATTTTGATATGAAAGGGGTGTTATTAATAAAGAAGTATTTGTTTTATTAAATGTTCCTTCAACTCCTACTTCTACATCTTTAGAGGAATCATTTTGGGTATTTCTTATTAAAGGAATATTTTCTCCATCTTGTGGAGAAGCTCCAGAAAAAAACTTACCATCAGAAGTTGAATAATATTTTCCTTTATAAGGTAAATTTGTAGCTTGAACTAGAAATTCCTCTTGAGAGGTATATAAATCTGTGGTTATTTGTGATAGTGGATAATACATTTTAATTGTTGAATATGTTTGCTAATTCACCTTTTGCTTTTAGGGTTGCTTCTGCTTCTGCGAGATCTATTTTTCTATAATCTCTACTTTTTGCTACAGCTTCACCTACTGCTGTCCCTATATTTGTTCCATCATCATATTCAATTGTTACCTTTACTTCCTTATCATTGACCTCTTCGGTCACTTTTGCAAATTGCTGATAGTAAGTAAAGGTAGATGATGATGATGTTGTGGTAGTTGATTCTCCATCTAAGCCCATTAACATTTCTAATAGTTCTTTTTGTGGGAAAACATCAACTTTATCTGGTCTGTATGAGTTATGAGTATATAAACCTGGTACTTGTCCTGATGCGTTTTTAGAAATGTCATATTCTCCATTTGTTTTTGTATTTGGGAACATTTCTTTATAGTTTTCAGGAGTTAACTTTAAGGGGATTGAAGGATAACTATTTTTCCATCCTCTTAGTATTTTTTCAAGTGATTTTATTTGACCATCGGTATATTTTTGGAATGCATAATAACCTCTATAACCACTTGGTACTTTATCAACAAAACTTTCTATAGTACCATTACCTGAAATTCGATATGGTTCAGCAACTTGATCATCTGGTATTTTTTGACCAGACCATGAATACCACCCTATTTCCTTTGCTGTTTTATTTCCTGCATCTTTTCCTAAGTTATCCCCTTTTTGTTTTAAATCTAAGTACCCATAACTTGATATTTCAACGGCTAATGAATGTTTTTGAAGAAAGGCGTTATTAGATAAATCCGTACCTAAATGATTTGACCAATATTTGTCTTCATATAATTGTTCTGTTTGGCCTTCTCTAGGAATAATGTAATGGGTAGCTAGTGGAAATGATTTCTTTCGCCAACCTTTAATATATTTCTTGGGAGTTGAATTTCCCGCGGTATGGTGTAGTACTATTTGAGTTTTGGTTGTTTCTTCAGTATCATATATTAAACCTGTTCGTGAATTTTTATTTAATAAATTTATCCCCGTTGTTAAAGATTTAGCTAGTGCTGGATTTACAAAAAGTTTAGAATCTTTTGAAAGAGAATCATTAATAATATCAAAAAAGTTAAATTTTTTTAATGAGTGTGCTGATGTTTTAGGTGTTGAAAGTGTTTTTAATTCCGTTGACCAATCATTATCGGATATTGTATGGTTTACGTTTTTAATTAAAAATTCTACAGATCTTGGATATTGTCTAGGTAAAAGTTTTTGTCTTATATTTAATCTATTATAAAGTTTTATCCCACTTATTCCATCACTCTCTAAACTAAAATCTAAGGGTATAAATCCTATTTTAGTAGAAGCATCACCATATCTACTATATATTTCATTATCAATCTTATCTACATATGCTTTAAAGGATTTTTTACCTGCTTTAATAAAATCGGGGTTTAAATCGTAATACATATGTCTGGTTTCTAGGATTGTGTTTGCCTTCCCTCCAAAACCTTGGATTAAATATCTAACATAGTCTGCACTAAAGGAATTGTATTTATCAGTATATTTTTTATCCTCTGCTTTTTCTTTATCAATTTTGGCAATTTTAGCAATTTTGTTTTTTTCAGCTACTTGTACATACTGATCCCAATATCTATAACTATTTTCACCACCAACATTAAAAGTAACTAAATCATTACCCCATGGGGCTCTTTCACCCCTAAATGTGAAACCTTTAGCGGACCTAAATTGTAAACTACTTTCCTGTGTTGTTTTATATCCAGTTAAACTCTCAATCCAATCTGGCCCAACATTAGAATCTATATCTGCTTCTGCAAAGGATTTAGATAACATTAATACATCATCCTTAGTAAGGATTTCATCGGTAGATGTTTCTTTTGGGTCAACTAAATTCAATTGGTATTGATCCTTTAAACCTGAATTCCAACTTGAAAAAGCAGTAGCATCATAATTTTTAGTTGAAGTACCATTAGCCGTCGCCCCTATAGATATCATAGATGATAATTCTGGGGTTATTTTTGTTTCAAAATTAAATTTTCTAAGAATATTTGAAGTTGAATTTGATATATTATATCCAAATAGCTCAAAATCAACATCCTCATCCTCTTTAAATCTACCTGAGTATTGTGAGGTCTCAATACCCCTAATTTTATTTTGATCTTGAATTACTACTTTAAAGTCATCTTCGATTATAGGTTCTAAATTACTAATGTCTCCTAAAGCAGAATTAATACCATCACATAAATTTTGTAAAAACTTATATAAAAATACTTCTCCTTTTTTAGTAGATTTTGATAAGCAGGTAGAAATAAAATCATAATTTACATATATGTTCATAGTTTTACCATAAACACAATCAGTATTACACTCATCAACATTAAACCATTTTTTTAAATCTTTTTGGGAAGGGTATCCTACATTAATGTATGTAGCTATATTTGTGCCTGTTTCTGTTGTAGCAGAAATATTATCTGAAAATGTAGGTTTTACAAAACAAATTCTAGGATCTAATGATATCTGATTAGGGTAGGCGGACATAATGTTTGACTCAATATCATTATCTAATTCTATTATAGGGGTATCATTAGTACTATGAATACATAACTGTTTTATTTTTGAAAGTAATTCCCCTAAAGTTAAAAAATAACTATATTTATCCCTATCAAGAAAATCTTCTTCTGTAGGTTTTGTGGATTTTATTAGATTTGTATCAGCATTATATGTTTTCCTAGTTTGAAGAGTTGTTTCTTCTCCAGTAAACAAATTAAAATAGTTAGATTCTATTCCGCCCTTCCATTTTGTTACTCCTATACTCCCAGGATTTATTATATCTAAAAATAGGCTATAAGCTAGAGTTGAGTTACCTGCATTTGTAACTATTGTAGACTCCTCGGTGAGTCGTTGTTCTTCCTTATCTCTTTCTCTAAGGTCATCATTGTTATATCGTTCAAGATCAGTTTTAATTTGTTCTTTACTAACTGAAAATTTAGGAAGGTTTACTTTTAATGATTCTATAACATCTCCTACTGTAATTAGATTTAAAGTAATATTATAAGTTCCATCGGTATCAAAATCCCACGAAAAATTAGAAACCCTACCAATAAAACCATCATAGTTACCACTATATAGTTTTCTATAAGACTCTACTTTTTGAATTAAATCTTGAAAATTGGTTCCTTCATTATCTTGAAACCAAACATCTTCCATTAGGGTATTACCCATTTTTTTAATTTCTTTAGATTGACCACCTATGTATTTATCCCAACCCCATTCTAATAACATAGTGTAACCTAACCTTATATATAATAATTCTATTAATTCAAATTGGAATTTATTATGTGCTTTTATATTAACTGTAGCCTTTCTAATAGAACCCCTATTTAAAGCATCAATTTTAGCATCTATTAATCCCGGGGGAGGAACTAAACCTTGATTATTTCCACCTAAACCATAAGCACTATTAGTATTCCAAACAGAAATGGTGTTTGTTACACCTGATCTAGAAATATATGAACCATTTGTAGTTTTCTTTTCATCTTCACCATATGTAGAAGATGTTACTTTAGATAAAGAATTAAATAATACGGCTTCAGTTGCTAAACCCTTACCCATAAATCTTCCTTTAAAGTCTAGACCAATATCTTTTAATCTATCAACACCAGTTGTTCTACTATCTTCAACCTCTTTTAGGGTTAAGTTTTTGTATTCTTCTTGTTTTTGAAGTTCGTCTAACATCTCTTTAGCGGTTAATACCCTAACTGAAGAACCTAATTTTAACCAGGCATTTCTATTATTTTGGATTTGAAGGAAATCTACAGACCTAGTGCTATCACCAAAACCACTACCCGCTATTTGTTGGCGGATTTTAATTTGATCTGTTGTATATTTTTCTATTCCTTCACCTACTAACCTTGCCATAACTTTTTAATTTCTTTGATTTAACCTATCATAATTGGCTTGTATTAACCCTATATTAGTGGGAACTCGAAATTGAATCCCTAGTGGGAGATAATATGAGTCTTGATTTAAAAAATTATTTGCTGCTGAAATTATCCACCATAAATTAAAATCACTATAATATTGTTGTGCTAATATATCAAACCTATCTCCTGCTTCTGAATATAAATAAATATCACTAAAATTCAATGGGATTTGAGGATATTTTACTCCACGATAATGCCTAGGAGTTGGGGATCCAAGTTGGTTTTGGTTTTTTATTATTTCTATTTTAGTATATCTAGACATTATTTTGGTATATAGTTTATATTATTTTCATCACCTCCATAATTATTGACTAATGATTCCCCATCTGTAGAGGTTTGTGATAAGGCAATATATTGTTCTTGTCCATATTTACTAACAAATTTTCCACCTCTAGTGCCAACCTTAGCACCATCATAGTCATTACTTTGTACTTTTGGTACAAAGTTATGTATTGGTATAAAACTAAACCCTGACACATTACATATCATAGGCATTTCTTTTACAGATGCATCTCTTGTAGCTGTATCAGTATCTGATATTGCTATATCCCAAGGTGATTCATCAGGTACAGATAAATTAAGTCCTGTCATAATACCTACTTGTTCATATAAATACCCACCTACTGTTAAGGTGATTAAATTACCACTCATATACCCCGTACTAGAATAGTCAGGAGCGGTAACTGATGCTAGGTAGTTTAATTTTTGCCACATTGGGATAAGTTCTTGTTTAGATTGAGCAGCTACCGTCCAACCCATAGATATTTTTCTATCAAATCCCCCATATTTATAAAATTTTTCACCCCTACCCATATAATTGGTACCTTTCCACTCTGCTGTAAAGTTATCTTCAAAGCTATTTATAAAAGCTCTAAAATGAATATAGGTTTTTAAGGAAGGATCTGTGTTAGATATTACTCCTATTCTAAATTTAACTAAATCGTTTTTAATGTTGTTGTCTGTTACTATACCTGATTGGTAAATAGGGAAAGCATTTATTTGGTCTAATGCTTTTTTATAACCAGAATTACCTTCTACAGAATCAATTGAAGAACCAATATCTCTTCTACCTATTGTATAACTACTTCTATTTGCTCTTTTACCTGGGTCTCCTAAGCTAACTCTTTGTTCTATTCTTCCAGCTTGAGTGTAATCTATTGTTTTAGGAATATATTGGCTCCCTTTGGGTGCTACTTCTTTAGTAAAATCTACAATATCGTTTTGGTTTCCTGTTGTAGAAAAGGGTGTTGCAGATTCTATATCCCCTTGTGTCCAAACTTGTCTAGGTACAGTTCCACCATCCTTACCAACACCACTCTTAAACCCTACATTATCAAGTTTTGTTTCTAAGTTATAAGGATTAAGGGAGTTATTATAAATGCTATTATGTACAGATGTTCCACTAGAATTAAAATGATTTAAAAAGGTAGATGATCCATTATAACCATTACTAAAAAAGGCAGCAGAAGCTCCTATTCTATATACTTTATCATTATTAATTTTATCTGATAGGTTTTCATCATTAACTGTTGGTGAAAAATTTCTATTTGGGCTTGTATAAGTTATAGCTTGTCCACCTTGTATACGTGTTTCACTAAGAGGAAAAGGATTATCAGGGTTACGAGCATTAAATACTATAGCTTCAAAATTAGGAACTTGCCTAAATGCCGAGCCTATTCTATATTTAGGACCTGCTATATTGGATTCTATTATTTTTCTAGTCAAAGGATTATTAACACCCGTTCTTTGGTCTAATGGCATCCTAATGTTAGTTTTACCAACACCTAAAGTAGCACCTGGCCCTCCTGAATATGAATATAAGTCGGTAGGACTGTTACCAAAGGTAGCTAAAGGTACATTATTTTGTAAACCAAGAAAACCATATAATCTACTTTTAGGACCATCAGTTGAATTAGTGTGAATAGTATTTAAATACGTAGGTAAACCTAAAAGAGAATTCCCATCCGGAGATCCAACTGTAGTTTTAAAATTAAATCCTAAACCTTGTTTATCTAAATGAAGTCCTATAGCATTACCTGCTGCTTGACCTATTGTAGATAAAGGTGTATATATACCCTGATTTAAGGGTGGTACTAAACTACGTAAAAGATTACCAATAGCTGTACCTTCACCCAATGGGGTTACTACCGCATCCTCTTTTGCAACTACGTATCCTACTTGAGAACTAACGTTAGTTAAAGATAATAAATTTTGTTTTGCTATGAATAAAGGTCCTCTAGGAGATTTAAAATCGAAAAACATTTTAGTCATCCTTGAGACATCGTTAACTACAATCTTAGGTAATAGTGTACCTCCTCTTAGTAAAAAATCTGGACCACCTGTTCTTCCTACATCAGAAAGGTCTTCCGGAATTGATGTTTTTACATAGGGTTGGTTACTATTACCTCCTCCAACTGTATCCTTACCATATCTTAAAGATTTAAGATTGGTTGTTAAGTTAACTAATGCCATATCCTACTTTTAAGTTGGAAGATTATCCAAATATCTTGTAGGTGCTGCTGGAGACTCTAATGTTGATGGTGGAGGTAAAACTCCATTTACTGGAGATACATTTGCTGCATCTGGGTTTCCTATTGTAGAATATTGTCTATGTAAAGTAGACGTTGCAAATTCTGGTGTACTAGGCGTTGACCCGTTCAGACTTGTAGCTGAAGCTTGACCTGATGTTAATTTGTTTAATAAACTCATAATTGTTTGTTTTATTATAAATATTAAATTATTGTACTTCGTATAACCCTACTGCTGATAATTGAGGTTGTTTTACTTGAAAATTAAGTAGCTCCTCTAATAAAGAGTTTGTTTTATCTACTTGTTCATTATTTTGTGGTGGTGGTGGTGTAGAGGTATTTTGTTGAACCATAATAGGTGCATTTCCACTACTTAGTGCAGCTGCGTCTAAATCCTTCTTTAGTCCTAATCTTACAGAATCATTTTTAGTCCCTTGATATAATCCCCCTTCTTGAGGAGAGAACACTGCGGGACCACCATTAGGATCTATTGATAAATCCCCTACGCTTTTACTACTTAAAAAGGAGTATGCTGCAGCACCTGCTGCTAAAGCTATTACTGAAGCTATTCCTAAAGTCTGAGCAGACATCCCCGCAATTTTAGCAACGGCATCAGCTATTGAAATTGCTAAGTTTTTTATTTGTAAGTAACCTTGTTTAATTAAAGATTTTTCTGAGTTTTTATCTGCTGCTGCCTTTATAGCTGCAAATGTTGCTATTGCGGCGTTCCGAGCAACTAAAACTCCATATGTTATAGCAATAGCACCTACTATTGACTGCATAATGCTTAATTCAGTATTAGCTCCTGTTAACATATCATACATTCCCGTTACAGAATCTATAATATACCCTAAACTACTACCTACCATACTAAAAGCTCCTCCTAATACTGCTACTGCAGGGATAAGAAGATCTACTATTGGGGAAACTATTTGCATTACAGGACCTGCTAAAGATATAAATACTTCTCTTAATTTTTCAACAGATTTATTTATTCTTTCTTGAACAGATGCTTGGTTTTTTAAGGAATCAAAAGATTCTTCACCAAGTTTCTTTTTAATTTGTTCATTAGATAAGCCTTCAGCTTGTAATTTATTTATTCTTTGTTCTCTTAAATTTGCTTCTTCTTCAGATACATTTCCTATTTGTTCTTGGACAAATAATGTTTTTGCTAATTCTTCCCTATTCATACCAACAGCTTTAGCTAACGCCTCCTGTTGTATTCTATTCATTTCACCAAATTCCGCTGATGAACCTGCTTGTTTAGCTATTTCTGTAGCTACTGTTGCTAAATCATTATTTAAAGCAGCTTGTCTTGCTTTTTCTAAATTTAAATCTTTATTTAATAATAATTCAGCTTGTAATTCATTTTCAATAGATGATTCAAATTCAAGTAAACTATCTGCTATACCTTCTACTTTACCCATTTCTAAACCTAAAGCCTTTACCGTAGCTACAGTTTGTCCTATTAAACCTGCATCTTTACCGAATGATAAAGTTGTAGCTGCTGATATGTTTGAAATGTCTTTTAATAAAGTTTTTTCGTTTAAAACTGATTTATTTTTAGTAGCAGATGCTCTTGCTGCACCTAAAAATTCTTTTGTAATATCTTCAGCATTACCTTTAGTAGCATTAGTTAAGGCAACAATACCCTTTTGGTCGTCCATTGTAAGACCTGCTGCTTCTCTTAATTTAGTATAAGTCTTTAAATTTTCAGAATTAAGCATTACATTGGTACCTAATTCAGCATTTACAGCCATAAGAGATTCTTGTAATCCTTTTGTAGTTATGAATATATCCGTTTGAAGATTAGAAACTAACTGAAGTTCATTACGCATTGAACTTGCTTCATTGTATGACATATTCATACCCTTAGCTAATTCACCTGTTGCCTTATCAGATGCCTGGATTGCAGCTATAATTTCATCAAATAAGAATTTAGCTATTGATAGGGGGTCTTTAAGGTTCTTCAGCATAGATTTACCTAATGAACTCATACCCGCCTTTAAAACTTTTACTTTACCCCCAAAGTTTGTAGTTTCTGTTCCTCCTTTAGTAACTTCATCTGCTACCTTTTCCATAGCAGTTTTAGCATCATCAATTCCTAATTGATCAACTAAACCTCCTAAACCTAATTTATCTAAACCTTTTTTAAGACCACCAATTAAGGCACCCCCAAGACCCATAGCATCATTAATTTTAGTTTCTTCAGCAAGTCTTTTTCTAGCAGTAGTTAATAAATCATTATATAAAACATTTTCATTTGCTAAAGTTCCTTCAATTTCAACTAAAGCTGCTAATTCTCTATCAGTTATTGAATTAGCATCATATTTTTGTTTAAGATTTGTATAAAGTGTTTTTTGGTTTTCTTTTTCAGCCTTAATTTTATCTTGAATAGATATTAATTCTTTTTTACTAAGTTTATTAATACCTACTTGATCATTTTGTAGTTTTTGGGCTAAACCCGACAGTACATTAAAAGATTTTTTTGCATCCGCTAGTGGTTTACTAGTATTTTGCATTTCTTGAACTACATTTTTAAAACCAGATGCAAGACCAGAAATATCACTAGTGGCATCTTGAAGTTCTGTTCTTAAGGACTTGACAACTCTTTCAGCCTCATTAAGTTCCTTAACATCAAATATCTTAATTTGCTTACCACCCAATTGTTTGTTGATTTCTTGGATTTGGTCATTAAGTTTTTTTATTTGGTCTTGAGCTGCCATTGATATAGTTGGTTTTGTTATAAATATTACTAATTATAACTTGTTTTACCTTTATATGCTTTACTTGCTTCGGCAAATGCTGGGGTATTAACTTTACCGTCAGGGTTAACTAGGTTTTTAGCACCTTTACCCCCATTAGAAGCCTTTTCATTTGCTTTTTTCTCTTCCTTATAATGGGATAACATTTCACTGTATGTAAATTTACGTAACCATATAGGCATATTGTAGACAGAAGGATAATCATATCCTCCTTTACCATGAAATAATATTTGATGTATTTGGGAAAATAAGTTTTTCCTAAATAAAGGGGCTACTTTAATAGTCAGGCCAAAAAAAGTTTAGGCCAATAGGGACCTCTGCCTCCTCTCCATTATCCAAAATATAGGATAAATTTACATCTGGTTGGGTGTTTTTAATGTGATCCCTAAAAGCACGGGAATCTCTAGCTAAAAAATAATTATCAACGAAGTCTCTAATATCTTTTTTTTCCTCTTTTCCGTCTACTGATAATATTATATGTTTTAATCTAGTAGATAATTCAGGAGAGGCATCTTTTTGGAGTCTTTTTAAACCTGCTATTTCTCTATTTATTGCTTTTTCATCATGACCCGTAATAAGTTTATAGGTAATTACGTTGTCGGTTGAAGGTAAAGTATATGAAAATTCATTTTTACCTGCTTCAAATTTAGATTCATCAAATTCTTTATTTTCTAAAGTAGAGCAATCTATAGTATGAGATTCACCTTTTATTTTTACTTCATAATCTTTACCATATCCTAAAATACGAGAAGCTATTAATAAGGCATTTTTATCTCCTACTATTAAATCGTCGGCATTAATGTTTTTATCTATAATTAAAGAATCTAATAATTTATCTAATACTGTACCCTTTTGGATGTAAGATTGGTTAGACAAAATATCTTCTTCTCGAGCAGTCATGTATTTCATTTCTACTTTACCACTTGATAGGGGATTGTCTTTAGAATAGATTAAACCTTTTGATGGTAATTCTACTTCTTCGGTTGGGAATTTAAATTCACTCATAGTCTTTATTTGGTTAAAACGTTTTTATCAGTTATACATATGTAATATACAAAAAAGCTTGGCGTAAGCCAAGCAATTTTTGATAAGTTATGTAATTGTTTCTTAGAAATTTAAGATACAGTAATCTGGTTGTACTGTTAATTGTAGTTCTACAGCAGCACTTTCATTATCCCAGTTGTAATCTCCGAAATTTGCTTCGGTAATCATAGCCCCTTTGATAATCCATTCTGAAACGATATCTCCTACAGGTCCTAATACGTTCATAGTTAAATCTTTTTTATAGAAATCACTATAACCATCTCTACCCGTTACTGACTCATGGTGTAATCTAACCCATTCCATACATGCTTGAGCACCTGATGGTGTAATTGGATCAAATAACGTCATTTGAATTGTGTTCCAAAGTGTTTTACCTTTAACGTATCTTGCAACGTTAATATGGTTCAACTGAACTGTACCTTGAGTTAATGAAACAGCTCCCATACCTTTAATTTGGTATGAAGGGATTCCATCTACATACAATATAAACCTGTTTTGTTGTTTCGGTTCAAATGCTGTATAAAATATTTCGTTTGGGTCTAATACTGCCATTGTTATATAATTTTATTATAAATATTTATAATTATTGTTTTTATTCAGGAAATGTTGCTCCAGTTGGTAAAACATTGAAATCTAGAATAATAAATTCAGCTGTTTTAGTTGGTTGTAAATAAATCTGACCTACTAGCTCATTTCTATCAATTACATCTGGTGTATTATTTGTAGCATCCATTACTACTTTAAAAGCATATAATCCTTGTCTTTGTTGTACTGATTCTAAGTATGGGTTTACATTTGCTAAGAAGTTATTTCTTGTTGCATTTGTATTTTGTTCAAATACTAAGTTATCTGATACTTGTGTGATATATCCTTTAAGTGCAATTAATAATCTACGTACATTTACTCTATCTAAAGCACTTGCTCTTTTCTGTAAAGTTTTCTGTCCAAATACTACAACTCCACTTCCTGGGAATGTTGCAATTGGGTTTACATTTGCTTCGTATAAAGTATCTCTATTACCTGATGTTAATTTTCTTTCTGCTCTTACTACACTTCCTAAAGCTCCTCTAAGTAAACCTGCTGGTGCAAACCATGGGTCTGATGAAGCATCTGTAAATGCATAAACTGCAGGAATGTATGTTGAAGCGGGTGCCCAAACTGTTTGTCCTGTTCCGGCATCTATCGTTTGTAACCACGGCCAATAAGTAGCAGCATATGAGCTATCATAAGCACTTGCTTGTGTTGTAACTGTGTTGATTGACGCGTTATACGCTACAATATCAATTACTGCTATACAATCAGTTCTACCTTGTGCAAGTGTTACTAAACCTGTTGTTTGTGATGAGTGTTGGGATGCATTTAATCCAGGAGCTGTAATTACGTTAAATTGGTAATCATCTGAATTACTTAATAAATTAATTGATTGTGTATAATCATTTGGTGCAATACCTTGTATATTGGTTGCACTTATATTTTCATTAAATAATGCATCTCCATTTTCAAAGTTTTTACCTTCAGCACCTTGGAAAGATCCAGATTGAACTTTTGGTAAACTACCAGTAAATTCGCTTTTTGCTGCTCCATTATTATCAAAATAAGAAGGAGTTGCTAAACCTACTTCTGAAACATAAATGTAAGCACTTCTTCGTGGGTAATTACCATTTGTTTTAACAAAAAAGTCGGTACCATCTTGCTCTACAGTTTCGTATGTGTCACCTATTACCTTTGAAATATAATTAGATGCTTGTGGGTCTAAAGATACATTGTTATATGTTTCTAATATAGCCTTTTGTGTTGAAGTATCATTTCCTCTTCTTACTAACAATGAAAACTGTCCTGAAGATGTGTTTACAGAAGCTATTTCCCACCTAAGATTATTTGCTGAACCACTATCTAATGTACCATTTGCTGAGTCTATTGATTGATAATTATTCATCATCTCACCTTCAGATATTGTTTTAATCTCGAAAGAGGCTGTTGTTTGTAAATCATCTTCTATTAAAAGATATTCTAAATTAGTACCTCCAGCTACTGTAGCACCTATAGATTCTGATGGGAAATTAATTGTATCTCCTACTTGATATCCTGTTCCTGGGGTTGTGATTGTAATATTTGTTACAGATGAAGTTTGAGCTGATTCTACTTGAGTTGCAAGAGTTATACTAGCTATTGCGCCTGATCCAAGTCCACCACCAACAGGGACATTTGGTACTACAACTCCACCAGTACTACCTGAAATGTTTAAAAAACTTCCAGATAGTTGTGAATTAAGTAATTGATTAGCACCGCTAACTAAAGCACCTGAAGTTAAAGTACTACCTATAGAGCTTGATGCTTCAGAGAAAGAACCTGTAACAACACGTGTTACTAATAATGATTGTCCTCCTTGAGCAAAATAATTTCTTGCTGAAATTGAATTTAAATAGGTGTATTGTTGTGATCCACTTTCTATTGATCCTCCAAATATGGCTTCATATTGAGAGAAAGTAGAAACTCCCGTTGGAATACCAACAGGTCCCATTATTGCTGGTCCTATAACAGCTGCACCAAAGGTAACAGGTCTAGCCCCAATAAAGGATGAATCATTTTCTCTTGTTAATACACCGGGAGATATTAATGTTGTCTCTGCCATTGTCTATAGTTTATTTATTTTTATTTTATTATAAATATTGAAAAATATTTCAAAAATTTATTCCTTTGGAGTAAATTCTCCGTTTTCTAAATTTATATTACCTTCACCGTATTTATCTTGTAATTCTTTACCAGTTTTTACTTGGTTATCTTGAAGGACTTTAAAATCTTTTAATATTTCTTCTTTTTGGGTTTTTAACGCACTAATTTGTAGTTCTACACCTCCTAATGCGGCAATAACCTCATTTGTTTTATTTTGATATTCTTGTAATACTTGTAACTCTTTTTTTGATAACTTTTGATTTTTCATATATAAATTGTTTTGTTGATAAATATGTAAAGGTTATTTAAAAGTCGATATCTTCGATATTATTTGTTGTTTCTGTTGTAATAATAATTTTAGCCTTAGAATTATATACTTTAGTTGCGTTTAGTTCTTTTTGTATAGTATCAGGTAATATATACCCTCTTAATCTAATATTAAAAGTACCTGTTACTAACCTATCTTTACCTTGAGTTAATTCGGTTGCGGTAGTAAAGGTATCTATAAAAGCTCTAAATTGAAATCTTTCAGGATTACCCCAATAAGCATCTGAAGCGTACTCACATGATTCTATTATTTTATTTAACTGCTCCATATAGTAAGTTTGGATAATACAGCTATATTCCATTGTAACGTAATCGGGTTGTGCTACTATATGAAATTTTTCAACTGGTTTTCTATTGTTTAAAGTACCAAAGTTACTATAAAAGTTTTTTGAACTAAATTCTTTTGACCATTGACCATATAAATTAGGCATATTAGCATCTAGTTTATTAGCTACTGTTCTATCTTTAGTTAATGTATCCCTTTTTATTACTAAAATAGGAAGCATAATTGCTCCACTTTTATCTCTGTAGTACCCATCACGTTGAAATGATTTCCATCTTTCAGGTGCACCATATATTACAGGTACTTCTCTTCGCTCACCATTTTGATAAACAAAGGGTCTAATTATATTTTGAAAATAATAAAATACTGCTTCATCAATATCTTTAATACCAACGGAGTATTGTTTTGTTTTATCTTCTTTAAAACTCATTTGGTTTGATCTGTTAAAATCAATACCTGTTTCCGTATAATTTGGGTTTGGTGGTGTAATAGAATTATTAGGGTTACCTGATTCTCCTCTATCTTCTATCCCTCTAAAAGCAGTATTTTTACTAGTGCTTAGAGTTAATTGACTTTTTGGTATAGGTTTTCTAGGTTTTGCCATTACATTCTTTCTATATGAGGTGAAATTGCTACTTTATCTGCTGGTATGTAATATGTTGATACTAATATAGATATTACGTTACCAAATTGATCTAAATTAGGATTTAATGGGTTTGGTGTTCCATCGGAATCATTATTAGGGTATTGTGGATTTTTACCTCCCCAATATTGGTTAGCAATTGTGCTTTGTACTCCATAATATTTTTCTTCATATAAAACAATATCTCCTACTTGAGGGACAACATCAGCATCTACTAAATCATCTCTAAAGAAATAAAAATTAATACCTTGTTCGAATAATACTCCTTCTCCTGCTTCTGGGTATTGTTCATCTCCTCTATCTATTAAAACATTAAATAGAAAGGGACCATTATAATACTTTTCTTCAGCGGCTTCGCCATAGATATTAACTTTAGTTTCTTCTAATTTAAATTGGTATAAGGCACATTGTTGAGTAATAATATTACCCATCAATTCTCTATTAAACTTTCGCATAAGAGAAACATCCCTTTGTCTGGTGTACATTGCCATATTATCCTATAAAAATTGTATATGGAACCTTTTGTAATTCCAGCATTTTTGAATCTCCTTCTTTTGCTCTTCTTTCTAATGAAGCCATTCTTGAAGTTTCATCTAAATATGTTCTTAATCTTTCTACTAATGCAGTTTTTTCTGCTGTACCAGCTGCTATTAAATCTGATTGGTTTAATGTAACATCGGCATTTGGGATTGGTATACTACCATATTTTCCTCTAACATATCCTAACATTTCTTTTGATAATGCTAAGGTATATTCAAATATCCACTGACGTCCTACACTATTAATTTGATCGTAATTAGGATTACCATAAGGGGCATTTGATACATTAGTAACATTTCCAGGTGTTTGCATTACTGCACTAGAGATTCTTTCATCCCTAAGAATGTATTCAAACCAAACTTTACCTTCACTATATGCACTAAATGAAAAATTAGGAATTGGAAATATTCTTAAATTATTATTTCTTATTTCAAATGAATATTGGTTTCTTCGAATGGTTTCACTCATTTCGATTTGCTGTATAACAGCTATATCGTAATTTAAAGGTGCCATTAAATATCCTCCTTCAGCTCCAAATCCTCCTAAACCCATTATTCCTGATGCCATTACACCTCCAAAACCAAACCCATTGTTTGCTCCTAAAAATCTGGCACCTGCGGGGTAAGGGTTTTCATAAAATACTCTTTTTACTTCTATACCATGCATATACTCAGATCCTGTAAGACCACTTGATGTCATAAAAGTTTCAAAAGAATAGTCTTGAATACTAGAGGTTAAATCAAATGACCCCGAGTAGTAATTTACATTTCCCCCACTACCTGCTTCTTCTCCATATTGTTCTGATAGTCTAACTATTGGCTCAAAACTTGGTGTTATAAGTGCATTATTTAAAAGTGATGCCGTTGGTAACCCATCAATAGATAATTGATTATCTCGTATTTTATACGCATAAATCTCGTTACCATATGTAGTTACAGCTTCTTCAAATGCTGTAAAGAATGATCCAGATTGTAATTCTACATCTACTAAAGGATACCCCATTCTTTGGGCACAAAAATCAGCAACTTTATTTGCATCTATTACAAAATCGGGATCATTGTCGTAAAATCCAAAAGGTGTTTGTCCTGGAGCAAAAGTGCTAGTTCCTGACCAAATAGGTATATTCATAATTTATTTTTTAACTTATTGGGATATATTATATGTTTATAAATATGGTAAAGATATGTTAATCTCTAAAGGTTTGATAAACCTTAAGTATTGGTGATACTATTTCATGTCTATGGTTTTGTAATAAAGTAGAAACACTAAATCCTCCTACACTTTCTTCTATTCTAGATAAAAAGGAAAAGCCTGTTTCTCTTTTGTCTTTTAAATCAATTTGAGCCATATCACCACATATTACCATTTTAGAGCCTTTTCCTAATCTTCCAATTACGGTCTCCATTTGGTTATGTGTAACATTTTGTGCCTCATCTACTATAACAAAGGCTTTTAAAAATGTTCTACCTCTCATAAATGCAAAAGGTACTATTTCTATATTTCCATTATCTAATTCTTTTGCTATTTTATCTTTATTATATAACATATGTAAATTATGGTATATAGGTGCTAACCAAGGGTCCATTTTTTCTCGAATATCCCCAGGTAAGAAACCAATATCTTCTTTTGATACAGTTGGTCTTGTAATTATAATTCTTTCTACTTGTTTAGTAAATAACATATCAAGTGCTACTTGTGTTGCTACTAAAGTTTTACCTGATCCTGCCATTCCTCTAAGCACCGTTATGGGTGATTGAATAATTTTTGCTTTAGCTATCTTTTGTTCATCGTTAAGCTGTACATTAAATTTGATGGGTTTTTTAGGTCTTCTTTTTTGAACGAATACATCGTCAGTGTGGTGGTTTGCAGCCATATAATAACTTTTTGTTTATTATACATATGAAAAAAGGATAAAAAAACCCGGCCTAAGCCGGGTTTAATTAAATATGTATTTGATTTTACATCTCTAAAATTATAGAGAGTTTAAACCATTTACTTGGATAGTTCCATAAAATTCTGGTCTAACCATTTTCTTCGCATAACGAGTCAATAAACCTTTACGTGGTGTGAAAGTTTCTGGATCGTAAATTAACGGAGTCATGATTAATGGAATGTATGGAGCAAATACAGCACCTGTTTCCAAGAACTGAGCACCTCTAAATCCTAATAGGATTTGGTTTTCAGTCATGTAAGGGTTTTTGTATACTTTGTAACGTCCATTTAATGAACCTACTTTTTGTACACCAAATGCGTAAGTTGCTTTTGCAGCATCACCATCAGTATCAGCAGCAAATCCTGGAATTGATTCCATGATCGTTCCTACAGCTGGAGAACATACTAGGAAGTTTGCACCACCTCTTAATGTTTTCTGGTGAATAATGTTACTTAACTTTTGGATTTTAGTTCCTAATGTTTGGAACCATTGTCCTTGAGAATTGTAAAATCCTAAATCTGAAATAGCACCCATTTTAGTACCATCAGCAACAATAGATCTATTATTTACAGCAGACCATACTTCGTTTCCTGCAGCTGCGTTTTCGATCAACATACTTAAGATCTCTAAGTCAATTTCTAATGAAATGTACTCACTTAAGATTGAAGTCAATTCAGCTTCAGCATCTAATGCGTGGTATGCATTTAAATCTTGTGCGAATTCTGGAGTCCATACTGCTTTCAATTTTCTAGTTTTAGCAACGATTGCAGATGATTTCATCTGTACATTGATTTCTGGAATTTTGATTGCTGGTGCATTTAAACCATTTGGTTCTGGGTTATTGTCTTCAAAATCACCTCTGTATCTATCAGTTGGTTGTAATTGGTAAACAACAGAAACGTTATCACCTGCTGCGAATGCAGTTGCTCCGTTTACTAATTGTGCTTTTGCTACTACAAAAGCAACATTTTCACCTTCTAGTTTTGTAAAAGCTGATACTTGTTCTCCAGCTGAAGCTGAAACAGCATCATATTGTTGAGAACCTGAGAATAATTGGAATGCAGAAACACCTGCAACATCTACGAAATCTAAAGATGCAGTTGGTACTAATACTTTCCAGTAATCTGCAGCAGCAGCTGATGCTGAGTAATCAGAATCAAAGTCAAAATCTGACCAGATTGCAGCTGCTAAAGGAGCAGATGCATCAGCAGCGATTGAAGCTGAATTGTTAATTGAATACCCGAAACGACCCGCTCCGTATAATCCACCTGTGTTAGTGTTTCCAAATGGTTTGTCTATACCATCCGCCGTTTGGTTTCCGTATAAAGAACTTCCTTTTGCGAAAGGTGTTTTATCACTTCCGTATTGGAAATCTAGGAAAAATACTAGACCTGAAGGTAAGTTCATTGGCTGTACACTAACGAATTCTTTCGCTGCGATTTGTCCAAATACTTTTCTTACCAATGGTAAAGCAACTCCTGCCCACTGACCACCTGTGTTAACAGCTGTTTGTGATTGGAATGTTCCTGAAGATGCAGCACCACCACCTGTTTGAGATGATTCTACAACTAATTGCTTAGCTTGGTTTTCCAAGATAAGACCCATATTGTTTTTGTTTTGTCCTTCTAGACCTTCTAGTAGACCTGTTTTTGCCCATTTTCCAGATAATCTGGCCGCATCAGACTGCATAGACTGATATGGGTTTGCGCTTTCTAATAATGAATTTAAGCTCATGTTTTTTAATTTTAAATTTTAATAATTGTTTTTAGATTAATCCCGCTAGCTTACGCATACGGTCATATACCTCATTTGATTCAAGAATTGGTTGTTTTGTTGCTTTTGGTTCTAAACCACTAGCTTTTGAAGCAGCACCTTTTTTAACTGATTCATTAATTCTAGAATTTGTAATTGTATTTACAATTCCTTCGTTTAATGTTTCATAAATAGCTTTTGCTTGTTTAACATCCGTTGCTTTGTCAAATGCTTTTAAAACTTTTACTTTCTTACCTTCTGATAAGTTTTTTGCTTTGAAGATTTTATTAGTATAAAGTAACTTAGCATTTAAAAGATTAACTTCTTGAAGTTCTTGTTTAAGTTCTTCTATTTCACCTAAATCTTCTTCTACACCTTCAGAATATCTACCTGCAGCAGCTTTACCTTGTGATCTTAGGAATTCAGCAAATGCTTTACCTTTTTCACCTAATTTACCTGCTTCTAAAGCATCCATTGCTTTATCTAATGCTACGGCACCACCAAAAACTGAAGCAACTCCTGCTGCTACTGCTAATGATTCATCTACCTCAACATCTACATTCATTTCTTCTTTTAAACGATCTGATTCAGTTTCTTCTTCTGGTTTTGATTCGTCTTTGTACTTTTTACGTTGATCTGGATCCGACATTTCTTCGTCTAGTTCAATTTCAACATCTACGTCTTCAACATCTACGTCTTCAACATCTACGTCTTCAACTTCAACTTCTTCAAATTCGTCACCTGGTTCAATTGAACCATCAGCAACCATGTCTTTAATGACATCTTCGATGAATCCTTTAAGGTCGTCTTCTGACATATCTTCAAGGTCAATTTCCTCGTCGTCCATGTCTTCTTTTTCGTCCTTTTCTCCGTCTTTGTAGCCTTCTTCTTCTGCGTCAGTACGAGCATCTTCTTCAAGATCTTCTTTCTCGTCTTTCATGCCATCTTTGTAGCCTTCTTCTTCTGCGTCTGTTCTAGCATTTTCATCTAACTCAAGTTCAGCTAATAATTCGTCAAGGTTGATTTCATCAACTTTTTCTTTTTTAGCTTCCATTTCTTTTACTTCTTCCTTTTTTTCTTCTTTTACATCTTTATCGTCTTCATCGTCCATCTCCTGTAATTTAGCAGATAGTTGATCTTGTAGATAAGGGGTAAAAGCTTCTTCTAAAGCAAGTTTTGCATTCGCGATGGCAGTTTCTTTAACTGATTTAGCATCGGCGATTGCTTCTTTTAACAAATCTCTGTTGTTTGCCATAATAATCCCAAAATTTAGTTTGTGAAATACGGTTATTAAGAACCGTAATAGAAATAATAATTGTCGACATCATATAAGAATAATCATGATGTATTGCAGTTATACGTATGTGACCTCTTATTAAAAACACAAAAGACGCTCAAATGAGCGTCTAATGTTTAATCCGTCGGTAGCGTCCGAAGAAAAAGTTATTAAGTTATAGGACATGATCCTTTTGAACAAAGGATTTCATGTATTATACTATTTACTTTTGTGTAGTTATGTTTTGGTGCCTCCATACCTTCTTTAATCATATGCATGTAAGAACCAGGGTTGGAAGGGGTTGAAACAAAATCCCAACATAGTAATTCGAAGTCATCTTGAACTTCCATTACACCTTCTCTATTTTCCTCTAATGAACCCATACCACGAGATGATACACCTACTGTTACACCATTACCTACAAGTGCCTTTAATATATTACCTGCTGGGGTTGGTAAAACTTCTATTTTACCTATAATGTTATTTCCATCCCATTCATAACCACTAATAATATGTGATACATTTTGTAGATTAATTATTTGAGATTCTGGGTGGTCTAATTCCCCCATTGAACGTCTTTGTTCAATTAGTTCATTATACTTATCCATTTCTCTTTCCCATAATTCCTTAGAATAATATCTACCGTTACCGTTTTTAACTTCACAAGTAGCTAATATCCCCTCAACAATCATATTCCCGTTTTCCGCATTAACACTTTCGGTTAATACAGTTGGGGTATAATTAATTGTATGAGTTTCTATTAATAGCTTTCTCATGTTTATTTATTTAAACCGTATGCTGATGTTGATTGTCCTACTTTTTTAGGATCACGTTCACCTGCTGGTCCTTGAGTTGGGTTATTTTTTTCATTCCAACTTACGGCATCCATTTCGTCTACCATTTCTTTTTTGGCATATTTTGAACCACAAGATTTTTCATAGATTCTTTCCATTTTCATTTTCTTTCTTTCCAAATCTTTGATTTCTCTCTGCATTTGTTTCATTTTCGTCTTGTCAATTAATTCGCTAAGATTTTCATCTTCTTGAATTGAACTAACTCTATCTACTTTTTCTTGAATATGATCATGTAAGAAATCTAATTGAGCTTCCATTTTTACTTTTTCAGCTTCTTTTCCTATTTCTGCTAATTTAGTATCAATCGATTCTTTTTTAGGTTTTCTTGCTTTTTTATCTTTACCTGCTTTTTTCATAGATTCTTCTTTATCTCCGTCACCATCGATATCCATAAAATCTGGTTTTGGAGCTTCATCCATTGGTAATTTATCTTCTTTATTTGATTCAGCATACAGTGATGAATGATATTGAGATCCTGCTTGGTCAGCTTGGAATCCATCTTCAGACATCATTTGTCTAATCATATTTCCTGATTGGGCTGCCAATGAATCTGGGTTTCCTGATGTTACTACGCCACCTAATCCTTCTTTTATTAACTTTTTAAATAATTCTTCTTTAATTGGTTTCATTTTTGTATCTGATTTTTTAAGTTTATCGCTATATCCGCTTCCACCATATGTTTTACCTGAATTTTCTTGTACTTCTGGTTCTGTGTATCCTATACCTACACCAAATTGACCATTTTTAACGTAATGTAATTCGTCTTTAGCTAGGTTTTTAATTACTTTTTCTTGTGCTTTTTCTAATGTTAAAGATGGGTCTTCTTTAAGTTCAAAATATACACCATTCATCATTTCCTGAGCATTAACGTTGTTAATGTTATCTTCTTTTGGTGAATAATCGTAGTTACGTTTATCAATATTTTCTACACCTTTAGATACTTTTTTTTCTTCAGCTTTAACCTTTTCATCTTCCTTTTCAGTATTGATTTTTTCATCAATATCTTTATCAATGATGGGTTTTAATGATTTAGCTCTTTCTTCATTAACAAAAGCTTCATATTTACTTTCCCAAGCTTGTTTGTTTGGGTTAAAGTCTTCAGATGTTAATTGTACTAAAGGTTTTAAAGTAACAACACCACCTAAATTTTCATTAATTTTGCTTTTGCTTTTCAGGATATTTGTAGCATCTTTGTAAGAAGTAAGATTTGATAATAAATTAGGATATGTTTTTTTAGCCTCCTTTAAAAATAAATCCTTACGGCCCTTACCTTCTTGAATTAAATTGTATTGTTCTTGTAGTGTTTTCATATTATTATTTTTCTAGTAATGTTTTGATGTCTTTAATAAAATCTTTAATTAAATCTGTGCCCGTTACTACTGAGTAGCTATTAGGGTTTTCCCTATAATATTTTATAGTTTCTATTTTTGCTTGTCTTAATGGTTTTATTAAAGACTGTAATTCTTCTTCTATTTCTCTAAAGGCATTAACTCTTTCCTCTTGGAACTTTAGTTTAGCCTTATCCTCATCTTCTTTTATCAACTTATAATTATACATATTAATATAATTTCTTTACTTCAAGTCCTGATCCCTTTTGCACATAAGTACCATCTGAATTTTTTGGAACTAGCTTATATTTAAATTGTTTTATGTATGCATTATCTTTAACTCCATCTTCTGTTGCTTTAGGTCCTGGACCTAATGTTGCGCCTACATCTTCTTTTGCTAAAGTATACCCTAATGCAGTATATGCTTTATCATTAGGTTTTTGTCCTTTTTTTCTAAAAGCATATGGTGTTAAATAACTACCTGCTGCACCCGACATAGACATTTCATCTACATCTTCTTCAAAAATAGCTTTTTTATAATCTTCTGGGTAGTTATTTCTAACATGAGTCCGAATTATATTTCTTAATTGTTTAGCTTGTTCATATATGTCTAAAAACTTTTTATCATCTTTAGCTTTTTGATATACACCTTTAGCAGTATTAGCTAACTCCATAGAATCTTCAACTAATTTAGTTAAATTAGGAACATAATCTATAGACCAGGATATAGCACCTGTATTAGGGTCTTTATCTGTAACTACAGATTTAACCCCATTATCTATTTTTGTATCTCCTACTTCTATTTCCTTAATCTTATACTTGTACCCCATTTGCTGTTTTAATTTCACTTACTAGTTCATAATATTGTAATAAATCAACTAATTTATCATTATCTACCTTATCAGTTTTACTTAATTCTGTTAAAAACTTAGTAACTTCTGTGATTTTAACTTTTGTAGCTTGGTCTTTTATATTTTTAGTTGTTTCAACTAAAGAAGTTTTTAATTCTTTTATTTTAGAATTATAGAAAGTTCTTAATCCAGGTGTTGAGTCTACGGAATTAATAAATTCTTTAAGTACCTGTTTTTGATCATGACTTAAACCATCATACTTTTCATTAAATTTTTCTAATAATATTCTATAAGTTAAGGATCTTACATCTTTATCGTAAGTAGTAAATTCTGCTAGTACTTCATCCTTTTTAGTCTTTTTTATTTCAGTCTTAGTTAAAAATTCTAATATTGTAATTTTACTAGCAATTAACTGGTCATTGTCAACTACACTTTTAGAATTAACACCTTCAATTAATGTATATAAGGCTGCTGTTTCTTTGTAGTTTTTAATTTGTGAACCGAAGAAAGTATTTAAATCATAATGATTTTTAATTTCATTAATTAAATTGTACTTTTGCTTTCTTAAGGCGCCTCTATTAAATATTTTAGAATTATCTAGGGTAGTATTTAAATATAAGGATGCTCTAGATTCGTTTAATACTTTAGACTTTGTAATTGTTTCATACAACTTATATTCACGACCTAATTCTGTTTTTACAAAGTAAGTCTTTAGTAAGTCAATAGCCTTAGATTCTTTTCCCGATAGGGTATCCGCAGTTATTTGTCTAACAAGTAATTCAAATAGTATACCCGTATTTTTATACTTTGAGTGTTTAATTTTCATCAAAAATATATTTATTTATAAATATTAAGATTTTAGTCGAGATTCATCAAGTAATGAAGAATCTGATTTATCTTGTTCAAATATTAGTTGTTTTTTGTCTAGACCCTTAAAGATATCCTTATTTTTTAAGTAAGTAATTTTAGGGTTTTCAAATTCTGATAGTCTTGGTTTAGGATCTCCATCGTTTTTATCTGTGCCTTTCATACTTTTAACTCCTAAAGGATCTTTACCAAAATTATTATCTTGTTTTCCTCTATTAGTAATCCCGTCTTTAGGACGACCTAATTCTGAATCGTCTTCAGCATACCCATCAGGTACATTAGCAGGATCAGACATTGTTCTACCTTTACCATATAATGATGCCAAATCATGAGGTGTTCCATATGATTGACCACTTTCTACTGGGTCATTACCTTCAGCTAGTATTTGATCATTTCTAAATTTACGTTTAGAATCTTCACGAACTAAATCTCTATACTCATCATATTGATCTTCACTGAAATGATATACATTATGGTAAATCCAGTCAGATGGTACTAAACCTTGTTCTAATAAAGTTCCAGCTAATTCAGATTTTGATTTCATCAACTCAATTCTTTCTTGATCATAAATGATAGAAGGGGTTGTCATTGATAGTTCAAAATTTGTTAAAGTTTCATCTTTATATCCTTGGGTATATAAATGAACTAATGCAATTTTTTGTAACTCTGAAAGTAAAATTCTTTGTATTCTATCAATAGTACGTGCAAATCTAATGTCTTGCTGTGCTAATGTAGCTTTTCCTGCTTCTGCTTCTCCATACCCCATAAATGCTTTAGGTACTTTTAAGGCAGCAAATAATTTTTCTCTTAAATATTCAACATCGGCAATACCGTCATACTGTAAACCTGGTGTAGTATCAATTTTTGTAGCACTATCATTACCACGAACAGGAATATAAAAATCTTCAAGCATGTTTTGCATATTATACTTCAAGTTATACTCTCCCGTTTTTTCATCCATCATTGGAGTACGTTTCATATTATTGATAGTTTTTTGCATAAATGCTTCTACTTCGTTTGGAGGAATAGCCCCAACATTTACATAAAATACCCTTTTTTCAGGAGCACGAGCAATTCTATGAATTAACATCGCGTCTTCCATTAACGTGTATTGTTTAAATATTTTTCTAGCGGGTTCAACATAAGATCTACCATAGGGAAGATAATTTACATCACCCACCATTCTAAAATGGGCCATTTCATAATTATCATATACAATACCACTCCTATCATCATTAAGACCGTTAGCTCCTGCTACATTATAATAACCACTAGAAGAACCACCAGAAAAACCTTCAGGATTCCATTTAAACTTTACTTCAGATGGGTTTTCAGGGTTTTGTCCTTCGATTCTTTCAATATGATATGCTGTATAAGGTATAACATTGTAAACACCAAATTTTTCGGCAATTTCTAATTTTAAGAAAAAGTCTCCATATTTACACATTTGTCTAACCCACATCCATAGATTAAATTCTACATTTAGTACATCATAGAATAAGTTATATAGAATTTTCTGTATATCCTCATTAGAGCTTCTAATTTGAAGCACTTCCCCCATGTCATTTTTAAGTGTAGACTCATCTGCTATGATATCAAGGGAAGAAGCTATAATAGCATCTGTATCCATTACATCATATTCAGAATACAATTGGGTTCTTAAATATTGATAATTTAAGTTAAATTGTGCTCCATACAACGAGGTTGGAGCTGAGGAGTAGACTTTGTTAAATCTGTCTACTAGAGCATTTGTTTCATACTCTCCACTAGATTGGATGTGACCCGAATCTATGGTTTTAATTTGATCACCTCCAATGTTTCGTATTACTACGTCAGTAGAAAATAATCTCCTTAATCTTGTAAATACACTTTTATCCGCCATTTAATATATAATTATTGTTTATAAATATGGTTATAATAACCAACTAATATCTTCTTTGCCACCCTTGTCATTATCTATACTATAAGGGTTTTTTACTTGTTGATTATAACCACCACCATAGCCACCTTGATAAGGTGTTCTATTAACCGTCATATTACTTAATGATTGTTTTGTTAAATCAATTCCTCTTTGTTTAAATTTTAATGCTGTATCTCTAACATACATCCCCATTCCAAAAGCCATTACTAAATCATCATTATACCCAGTTTGTGCCTCTGCTCTCCCATTTTTCCAAATAAAAACTTTCATTTCTTCAATTAATCTTCTAGATTGAATTGTCACTCCTTTATCACTAATGTATTCTTGGAACTTACCTATAATCATAGGTCTTGTTTTAGATGACATAGTAAAGCCTGCTACTTTTTTGGAATTATCTTCATATTGGTCAAAATACGAATTAGCATTGGCTTCTCCACTCTTTTGTGAATAGTAAAGGTTAGAATAATTTCTATCTATAGCTACTTGTATTGTAGCCCAACCTATATTAGCATTCTCTATTACAAGTAAAGCTTCATTATATTCTGTAGCTAGACCTACTAATAAATGACCAAATTCTTTTGTACCTATTTGTCCTTTATATTCTGCAACTTGAACATTAGTTTCAATATCCATTACGTGACAAGTAGAAAAATCTTTTCCATCACCTCTAGCAACATCTGCTAAAACCATATATGATCTGGAATAATCAGCATTTTCCCAAACCCATAGGTTTTGATCTGCTCCTCTACGTTCTAATGGGTCTTTAATAAAGGATTTTTCGTAAAATTCTAAATGTTCATTATAAAATACTATATCACCAGATGTACTAAAATCACAATCACATTCTTGTGCTGCTAGTCTAGGATCACCTAATAAAGCATCTTGTGCATCTCTCCATGCCTGATCTCTTTCGGGATGAACATACCAAGGTAATTTAATAGGTAAAAAGTCATTTTCTCCCGCTTCAGCTTTAACCCATGTTTGGTGAAACCAATTACCTGTACCATAAGGAGTTGATAATACAATTGCACCACCCCCTGTTGCTAGGGTTTGCTGTGCAGATGCCCATGTCTCAGCAATATTATCAATAAAAGCTGCTTCATCAATTATCAATAAGGATACTGCTTCCGAACGTGCGGCATCAGCATTAGATGATTTTGCTTGTATTTTTGAACCATTAGTAAATCTTAATGATAATTTGTTATTTTCAGCAGCATCTACCTTTAACCATGAGGGTAAATTTTCCCACATGAATTGTACCTTTGTTACTAAGTTTCTTGCTGTTGCTTGTGTAGTTGCTAATGCTAACACATTTCGGTCTTTATGGAATGTCATTAACCAAAGAGAATAACCTGATGCTAGTGTGGATATACCTAACTGTCTAGATTTTAATATAGCACTATAATCGTTGTTTTGAAATAACGTTAATACTTTTTCTTGAAAGGGATACAGATTAAACTGTATGCGACCACGTTGTGGGTGCTGTATATAACAGTATTTACGCATAAAATGTACTGGGTCTGTAGCACATTTTAAATATTCTTGACGTATTACTTTTTTTATATCTGCCATTGTTATTTTAGTAAAAGAATTACACCAACAACTGCTACAATGCCTACGCCTCCTGTTAATTTAGTTTTAAGTCTTTGTTTTTTCAATGATAACTTTAATTTTGCATTCAAATCCTCTGCTAATCCAAATTGTTCTTTACTAGTGAACAATATAGAATTAAAATTATTTATTTGAGAATTGAGGTTATTAATAACACTATCTTTTATAACAATTTTGTTTTCTAATAAAAAAACTTTAGTTGATATAAGGGATAGTTCTTTTTTAAATCCGTCACCCTGTATTAAATCTTTAATTACGAGTTTTACTATTGGTTTTTTTAATTGAATCGAGGTACTGTCCGTAGCGCTCTGTGAAAAACCTAGTAAGCTCGTCATCGTCAAAAGAATCAACAGCATTAATTTTTTCATTTGTTTGATTTTTTAATGTAATAATCTTATTATTCTGTAGATAAATTGCACTATCTAATTTTATTATTTCTTGGTTTAGGGTATCAATTTTATATACTAAACCATCATTTACATAATGTAATGAATCAACTTTTTGTTCTAGTGCTTTTATTTTATTATTATACTCGTTAATATATTCTTTTTCATTTGAAGAATACATATTAATTAAATAATAAACACCAAAAAATACTACAGCAATATATAAAAATCTTTCTTTAGACGACATCTTTTTCTAATTTAGCAACTAAAGCTTCTAGCTCTTTCTTTTTAGGAGTTTTTAATTTTAATTTGTCCTTAATTTTTTCTTTTTCAACACCATCTGCTTTACTATAGTCACGAGCTAATGATTTCATCTCAGTAGTAATATTTTTTAATGCTTTAACTGCTAGGTCTAGTTTTTTATGTTTACCTCTAGCCCCTTTAGCTGCTTTGATTGCTTTTGCATCTACATCATCATCATCACCCGTCTCTTCATTAACTTCATTCGTCTCACTAAGGTGTTTTGCTTTAGCTGCTTCAAAATCTCCTTTATATATTTGCTTTACAATTTTACGACCTAGTTCTTCTAATTGGTCTAAAGATAGAGTATGTTCTTTTCCAAATCCCTTAAGATATGCTGCTCCTATATCCCCATATTCTGCAGGATCTATTGCCCCTTCTTCTAGACCTATATCTTTACTTAACTTAGCAGTTTTTTCAAGTTCTTTATTCAAGTCTTTTTGGTTACTAACGTCTTCAGCAGATGCTTCTGATAATGTTGTTACTATTTCTCCCTTTATAAACTCTTTTAATTCAGATCTTTTCATTAGATTTAATATTATTATTAGATTTTATTATAAATATGTTAAAGACTAGTAATATTCAATATTTGTTGAATTCGCTCCTCTGTAGATCCGGATATCTTTTCTATTTTGCCCGCTTTATGACCATGTCTTTTAATAAGTGTAGTAATTGTAAAATCAATTAAATCTCTATAATGTTCATCTGTTTCACGTACCCCATTATCTTCAATTTCTAACCCATGAGGAGATATATAAAATATGTAATCATATTCTCTAATAAATTCGCTAGCATATATTTCAAACGCATCTTTATCTTGGTGGGGTATTGACTTAGCATTTAAAGTAAACGCTATAACATCTAATATTGTTCTATCTGTAATAATATCATCATACATTAATTCCCCACATCGTTCAGCTAAAAATACTGTTTGTCCCTTTAATGTAGAATCAGTATTCAATGGAATACCTAATGACATTAAATGTTGGCTGCGTTCTGTTGCAAATTTATAACCTTTAAATTGCTCTAATTCTTTTAAAGCATTTACTAATGTAGTTTTACCTACACTCATTGTTCCACATAACCCTATTTTCATATCTTTTAGTTTCTATGATTTTGTCCTTTTGCTGCAGGTTTTTTATACCAAGGCAGTCCTGATTGTTGTGATATTGCTTCTTTCCAATCATCTTTTGACATTGGAATACCATATAGATAATATTCTCCCTTTCTATTAATTCCTTCAGGTATTAAAGCAGGACCTTCCCAATTATGTAACTTACCATCCCAAATATAGGCAATGGTACCATCTACTTTTTTTAATTTTTGGCTTTTAGGCCAATCTGTTGATTGTTTTTTCATGTCTATAATATACGAAATTTAATTTAATTCTCCTAATATACTTTCAGCAACGTATGTCCCTTGTGCACCACTTACCGTTATACCTCTAGCTGATAAAGCATCGCCTACAAAGTGTACGTTAGGATACTTGGTGAGTGCTAAATTGGTATAATCGACAAGTGGCTCAGGTGATAGATATTTTACTTCAGGTACATAAATACCCCAATCGTCTTTTAATGTTGGAAATACTTTTTTCATGTCATTGATAAAATCATATACATAAGGAAAATAAGGTTGCATTGCTTTTGAAATTTCATGTAATCTATCTACTTGAATAGCTGATACATTTTCACCTTCTGATGTTGTAGATGGTTTACGTGTTGGACTATAATATAATCCTGTACCATCAATTTGTAATTTTTTAACTACGTCTCTGGCCCATTCAAATGGTTTTGATATACCTTGTACTTCCATTAATATACCAAAATTGGTCATATCGTTTCTAAACTTCTCATCTTTTTTAGCATGACCATTGTAACTATGGTCACCATATGTTTCTTCAACTGCTACATAGGCCGCATTG
>Ga0209634_1000411_pt1 | contig 33422 bp, 32 predicted proteins | sample LinPmetageLP40_FD_184043 | JGI IMG/M metagenome (GOLD analysis project Ga0209634, IMG submission 184043) | Marine viral communities from the Pacific Ocean - LP-40 (SPAdes) (version 2) | ecosystem: Environmental > Aquatic > Marine > Oceanic | place: Pacific Ocean | collected 2010-08-26 | reverse complement strand
GCCGCACCCGCGGCGGCGTCCATTCGATATGCCCCCATAAGCCGATACATTTGCAGCGGCAACGTGGCGGTATCGGGCGAAGCGAACAAAGCGATGACCCCGAGGTCACCCATAGACAGCGCTCCCGTCAGGCCTGCGGCAAACCCTATTTGCGGGCGTAGTCGTGGCAATATCACCCATCGCCACAACGACCAGCCGCCCATCCCCAATGTCTGGGTCAGGCGTCCGTAAACCTGTACGGTATCGCGCATCGGCGGGACGATGATACGCAGCACGAAAGGCAAAGCCATGAACGCATTTACCAGTGCAGTGACCGGCAAGGCCAGCGCAAAGGGATCGACCACCGGGTTGATCAAGATAAACCAACCCGTGCCGATGGTAAGCGGCGACGCGGCGAGCCCCAGCAGCCCCACTGCCTCTGACCCGCCCCGTGGTCGTGTGGCGATCCAACCCGCCATCGGAAGCGCGATCACCAAAAGCACCACAATGCTGAACAGAGCCACGATAATGGACACGCCCGCGGCATGCCAAACCGCCAACGGCGTTTTGGCTAACCCGGCCACGCCGCGGGTGACCACCGCGACAAGCGGGAGCAACAAAAACGCGGTCGTAAGACCGATGAACAAGACATCCAGCACTTGTTGCACGCCAACTTGCCCATCCCACCGGTGCAACGATCGGTCAAACCCGCCACCGATGCTGATGGTCGGAATGATCCAAAGTGCCGCGGCAGCCGTGCCGCCCGCAATGCCTAGCTGCACCAATGACAGCAGGGCCGCGCGGCTCAGGTCGAAATCAAATCGGAAAGCCTGATAGATCGCCAATTCGACAGTCGTGGCGCGAGGGCCGCCGCCCAAGGTCAGGGCAACCGCAAAGCTGGTCAGACAAATCACAAATACAAGCGCTGCGGTACCGGGCAAAATCTGACGCAGCAGCGGTACTTCGATACTGCGAAAAACCGCATAGGGGGTCAGGTTCATTTGGGCGGCAAGGCGGAATCGTTCGGCTGGTACGGTCTGCCACGCTTGCAGCAAAAGACGGGTGGCGAGCGGCAGGTTAAAGAAAACATGCGCCAGAACGACGCCGTGCAGGCCATATATCGACACTGGTTCCAACCCGACCTGTGCCAGGCCCGCGTTCAACCACCCCGCTCTGCCAAACACCGCAATCAGCCCCAGGACCGCAACAATCACAGGTAAGATGAACGGAGCGCCAAGCAACGTGACCAACAAACCGCGACCGCGAAAGCGCCGCCGCGCCAGCGCGCGTGCAACCGGGACCGCCAGCAGGGTGGAAACCACGGCGGATATCACTGCCTGGAGGATGGTAAAGCGGATCGCAGACCAATCGGCAGGGCCAAGACCGCTCGTGAATTCGGCGCGCCCCAACACGGCCAGTAGCGCGGTCAAGATCAGCGCCGCCACCGTCACGGCGGCGCTGATCCCTGGCTTGGTGCTTATTGAGACAGGGCGGAAAGCCATTCGGCCAGCGCCTCATCGCGCAGGGCTGGCACGGCGTCATTTGGCACCAACAGCGCCTTTTCTGGTTCGACCAACTGGTCAAAACCTTCCGGCAGGCCCGCTGCCGGAGCTACCGCCGGATACATCCAATTGGTTGTTGGCAGCACCGATTGCGCGGCGTCCGAGACCATAAATTGCATGAATTTGTCAGCCAGCTCCGGTTGATCGGTTGCCGCAAGCTTTCCTGCCACCTCTATCTGCATGTAGTGGCCCTCGTCGAAAATCGCAGCGGCCTTGGTTTCGTCCTTTTCGGCAATGAGATGATAGGCGGGTGACGTGGTATAGCTCAGTACCATATCGGCCTCGCCCTCAAGAAACAGGCCATACGCTTCGGACCAGCCTTTGGTCACCGTCACGATATTATCCGCCAGCCCTTCCCAGATCGCCGGGGCTTCGTCACCGTACGCGTCCTTGACCCACATCAACAAGCCCAGACCGGGGGTGGAGGAACGCGGATCCTGAATTACGATCTTTAGGTCGCTGTCGGCAAGCTCGCGGAAATTCTTGGGCGCGGTGAGCTTTTTGTCGTGGACAAAGGCGAAGTACCCCCAGTCATAGGGCACGAACGTATCGTCGGCCCATGTGACGGGCAAATCGTAATCGGCAGTGACCTTGGCCGGAGCAAACAGCCCGGTATCCTTTGCCGCGGCGACCAGACTGGTATCCAGGCCAAGCACCACGTCGGCGTCAGATCGCGCACCTTCGAGCTTGAGCCGGGCCAGAAGCGCCGCACCGTCACCCATTCCAACGAATTTCAGATCACAGTCACATTCGGCCTCGAAGGCCGCTTCGATAACCGGGCCTGGGCCCCAGTCGGCAACGAAGCTATCATAGGTATAGACCACCAACTGTGGCGGCTCTGCCAAGGCAGAGGTCGCAAGCAGGTTGGCGGCAGCAAGTGTAAGATACTTCATGGTATCCTCCATTTTGCGGCGTCAGAAAGTGTTGGAGAACCATCCAGACCTTCCCTCCGCCGGTGTTAACCGGTTCAGGTTCAACGGGTCCGTGCGCGCACATCTCAGCCAAAAGGGCCCCCCGAGGTATCTTATCGGTAGAACGCCGCAAAGCTGTGCGCAAGGCGAAATCCCTTGAGGCGCGGGTGCGGCATCGCTAATGATCGCCGCCAAAGGAGCATTTGCATGTCGATCAACAGCTTTGGCCATCTTTTCCGCGTGACCACCTGGGGCGAAAGCCACGGGCCTGCTTTGGGGGCCACGGTGGACGGCTGCCCCCCCGGTGTGACGATCACCGAAGAAATGATCCAGCACTGGATGGACAAGCGCAAACCCGGCCAGAACAAATACACCACGCAGCGCCGCGAGGCGGACGAGGTGCGGATCCTGTCGGGCGTGTTCGAAGGCGTCACCACCGGCACGCCGATCCAGCTGATGATCGAGAACACCGATCAACGGTCGAAAGACTACGGTGACATCAAGGACAAGTTCCGCCCCGGTCACGCCGACATCACTTATTTCCAGAAATACGGCATCCGCGATTACCGCGGCGGCGGGCGGTCCTCGGCACGTGAAACCGCGTCGCGTGTGGCAGCGGGTGGCCTTGCGCGCGAGGCGATCAAGGCGATTGCGCCGAATGTGCAGATCACCGGCTACATGGTGCAGATGGGCCCCCACCAGATCGACCGCGATGCGTTCGATTGGGACCAGATCGAACAGAACCCGTTCTGGGTGCCCGACGCCAAAGCGGCAGAAGAGTGGGCGGCGTATCTGGACGGTCTGCGCAAATCCGGATCGTCCGTCGGTGCGATCATCGAGCTGACAGCGCGCGGCGTGCCCGCGGGCCTTGGCGCGCCGGTTTATGGCAAGCTCGACACCGATCTCGCCGCCGCGATGATGAGCATCAACGCCGTCAAAGGCGTGGAGATTGGCGAAGGCATGTCTGCCGCCATGCTCACCGGAGAGTTGAACGCGGACGAGATCAGCATGGGCCCAGACGGCCCTGTCTATTCGTCGAACCACGCGGGCGGTATATTGGGCGGTATCAGTACGGGGCAGGACATCGTTGTACGTTTTGCGGTCAAGCCCACGTCAAGCATTCTTACCACGCGCAAGACCATCACCAAATCGGGCGAAGATACAGAAATCATCACCAAGGGCCGCCACGACCCTTGCGTTGGGATCCGTGCAGTACCGGTCGGCGAAGCAATGATGGCCTGCGTGTTGCTGGATCACATGCTGCTGCATCGCGGGCAAGTCGGAGAAAACCGGGGCACCATTGGCTAAGCCCAGCAAAAAGCGGAAATTTATAGCCACAGAAGTTTAAAAATCCCTTTGCCCTGCCGCCCAAGCCTTGAACTTTGACAAACCGAAGCGCAAGCATGCGTCATGCCAAGCGTCATGACACAGCACCGCCCCGGTCGGGCCATCGCCCTTAAACTGGGCGCGGTATTGCTTTTTTCGATCATGGCCGCATTGATCAAGATCGCCACAGCCACAGTACCCGCTGGGCAAGCGGTGTTCTTTCGGTCGTTCTTTGCCTTTCCGATGATCATCTTGTGGCTTTGGCAGCGCGGCGATCTTCGCCATGGGCTTAAGCCAAGCAACCTGATGGGCCATGTCTGGCGTGGCATCTTCGGGACCATCGCAATGGGGCTTACCTTTGCCGGCCTTAGCCTGTTGCCCCTGCCCGAAGTGACGGCGATCGGATATGCCACGCCGTTGTTCACCGTTGTTTTCGCGGCTATATTTCTGGGTGAACAGGTACGCCTGTTCAGGCTATCGGCGGTCGCCGTGGGGTTGATCGGGGTGCTGATCGTGCTGTTTCCGCGCTTTACTGTTGATGGTGATACCGTGTCAAAGATGGCGACGTTGGGGGCGGTCATGGTGCTGGGGGCCTCGATCATGCGTGGCTTGGTGCAGATACACGTTCGCCGTCTGGTTCAGACCGACAGTACCGCCGCCATCGTGTTCTTCTTTTCGTTGACTGCAACCTGCCTGTCTTTCCTCACGTTCCCTGCCGGTATGCTGGTCGACTGGCCAGCGCTGACCTGGATATCGCCCAGCACGGAAATCGTCGCAATCTTGATTGTGTCGGGTCTGGTGGGCGGGGTCGCGCAGATCATGATAACGTCGTCGTTTCGTTTCGGGCCGGTTTCAATGCTGGCCCCGTTCGATTACGCGTCGATGGTTTTTGCAATCGTCATCGGCTGGGCTTTCTTCGGCGAGATACCGACGCTGGCTATCCTGATCGGTGCCGGGTTGGTCATGACCGGTGGGGTGTTGATCATCTGGCGCGAGCGTTACTTGGGTCTGGATAGAGCAAAATCAAAGGCAAGCAGCCCGCCGCAGGGTACGCCCAGCTGATATTCAAGCTGCCTGTGCAAAAGAGACTACCATAAACGAGAATCGTGTTAGCGTGATCTTCTAGCGGCGTGGGAACTTCGCATCAGATGTTTCTGCGCCAATTTTCTGGGAGGGAAACATGACTTTAACAAAATTTATCGGAGCGGCAATTATCGCCGGGTTTGCAGCTTCTTCGGCGGTGGCACAAGACTGTGCCCAATCAAAATGGGGCGCTGACGATCAAATTGGATCGGCAAACCTGGTCAGCACCGAAAGAACGCTGGAAGCGGCCAAGCTTATCAAAAAAGGCAAATCCATGCCGTTGGGAATCGTTATCGGGCCAGATACGCCAGCATTCCCGCCGCGATCGTTGAACCTGCAAATCGTGCAACCCAACCAGCAAGGCGGGCAGAAGCTGTCAGCCTTCGGCTATGAGGGCAACTACAACGACGACATTATCCAGACCTGGATAGGCATCGGATCGCAACTGGATGGACTGGGACACCTAGGCGAAAACGGGATGTATTATAACTGTCTGGATGAGAAGGAAATTTCAGCCATTGGCGGCTTGACCAAGCTTGGCACCCACGCCGTGCCGCCGCTGGTAGCCCGTGCCGTCATTATCGATATGGCCAAACAGATGGGCAAGGATGTTCTCGCTGCCGGCGAACACTTTGGAGAGGCCGAGATTACTGCCGCCATGGATGCTCAGGGTATCACGGTAAACGAGGGTGATATCGTGCTGTTCCATACTGGATGGACCGACGGGAAGCTTGAAAGCGATCCTGCCGCATGGGGGTCCACCGAACCCGGCTTGAACAACGAAGGCGCGGTCTTTGTTGCGGCAATGAACCCGATGGCCGTAGGTGCAGACACCTGGGGGCTCGAGGCGATCCCGGCTAAAGAGGGAGATAAGGTGTTTTATGGCCACGTGACGCTGCTGAAAGACAATGGTATCTATATTCTGGAAACGATGAATACCGGCCCATTGGTCCGTGACGGCGTAAAGGAATTCATGTTTGTTCTGGGCCAACCGCTGATCAAAGGTACGGTGCAGGCGATGATCAATCCGGTCGCGCTGTACTGAGCCACCGGCCTGAAATAGATGCGGCGCGGGGGGAATGCCCTCGCGCCGCTTTGATGACGATCACAAGATGCTCAGGCCCGAACCAGCTTTTCGTAGGCGTCTGAAATATCGCGGGTGAGGCTGCCGACCTCGAAGGTATAGTCGCCGATCTGACCGACCGGCGTGACCTCGGCTGCCGTGCCGGTCAACCAGCACTGTTCGAATCCCTCAAGCTCCTCTGGCATGATGCGGCGTTCATGCACCGTCAGGCCCTTTTCCTTGAGCATTCCGATAACGGTCTGGCGGGTCAGACCGTTGAGGAAGCAATCGGCCAGCGGCGTGTGGACTTCGCCGTCCTTGACGAAAAAGATGTTCGCCCCGGTCGCTTCGGCCACATAGCCACGATAATCCATGAACAGTGCATCAGAGCAGCCCTTGGCCTCGGCTGCGTGCTTCGACGTGGTGCAGATCATGTACAGGCCCGCCGCTTTGGCGTGCACGGGGATTGTTTCGGGCGACGGGCGCTTCCACTTCGAAATGTCGAGCTTCGCGCCTTTCATCTTGGCGTCGCCGTAATAGTTGCCCCATTCCCAGCCCGTGATGGCCAGACGCACCGGGTTGCGAGCGGCTGAAACGCCCATATCGGGGCCAGCCCCGCGCCATGCCACGGCCCGCACATAGGCGTCGGTCCAGCCGTTCGCCTTGAGCATTTCGTATTTCGCGGCTTCGATCTCATCCACGGTATAGGGGATTTCAAAGTCGAGATACTGCGCCGATTTGCGCAGGCGTTCGGAATGTTCGCGCCCTTTGAAAATCTTGCCGTTATAGCAGCGCTCGCCTTCGAACACAGATGACGCGTAATGCATCGCGTGGGTCAGGATATGGACATTGGCGTCGCGCCAATCGACCATCTTACCGTCCATCCAAATTTTTCCGTCGCGGTCGTCGTATGCGCCGTCCATGGTGTATCCTTCCTGAATCGCCCGGTTACATTTGCAAATATTGCGTGTTACCCGACGTATTGAGATATTTTATTACGTAAATATGCGGATTCGATAGCCTTTGACCCTTGGAAAGTCAATAACGCTGACGTAAACTATGGGCGTAATCAGAGGGGTACACCATGGCAGACGGACGGGGCGCATCTTCTCAGACGGGGGAAAATCTGCTTTTTCTGACCGACGAACAGCTGCGTCAGGGGATCGAGGCCATGTTTTTTGCCTATCGCGGTTTCACGGCAGACCCTGATAAGATCCTGGTTGATATGGCGTATGGTCGCGCGCACCACCGTGCCATCCACTTTATCAACCGTGCCCCCGGAACAACGGTAAATAACCTGTTAGGAATTCTTGGTGTAACAAAGCAGTCATTGAACCGGGTGCTGCGCACGCTTATCGCCGATGGGCTGGTGAAAAGTCACGTTGGTAAATCGGACAAGCGAGAGCGACATTTGTACCTGACGGACGCCGGGCGCGCGCTTGAGCAAACTTTGTCCGATGCACAACGCATGCGTATGCGCAGCGCCTTTCGCGACGCCGGACCCGAGGCGGTGGCCGGGTTTCGCACCGTTCTGGAGGCAATGATGGACCCTGAAATGCACCATAGTTACACCCGTCTGAAGGAAAGCAGCACGTGAGCGAAATGGACGCGCACCTGCTGATTGTCGATGATGATGAACGTATCCGGTCGTTGTTGCAAAAGTTCTTGATGCGACACGGTTTCCTGGTGACTGCCGCACGCGACGCGGCACATGCGCGCCGCATTCTGGCCGGGCTGGATTTCGACATGATCGTTCTGGACGTCATGATGCCCGGCGAAGACGGGCTTCGACTAACGCGAAGCCTGCGCGAAACCATGCAGACGCCGATCCTTTTATTGACCGCCAAGGGTGAAACCGGCAATCGGATCGAGGGGCTCGAGGCGGGTGCCGACGATTATCTTGCCAAGCCCTTCGAGCCGAAAGAGCTTTTGTTGCGTATCAATGCTATCTTGCGGCGGATGCCCGATACACGGGTGGCCGATGCTGCCGTCAAGGTGCTGTCGATGGGCGCTATCCGGTATGATATCGAACGCGGCGAACTTTGGCAGGGTGACGATTTGGTGCGCCTGACCGCAACTGAAATACAGCTGATGCGGATATTCGCCGCGCAGCCCGGCACTGCGTTAAGTCGATCCACCCTGGTGGAAGAACTGGGACGCGATCGGGGCCAGGCGCAGGAGCGTGCCGTTGATGTGCAGATCACCAGATTACGCCGCAAGATCGAGGATAATCCGAAGCAACCGCGATATCTTCAGACCGTGCGCGGGGCGGGGTATATGCTGGCCCCCGACTGAATTGCTGTCGATCTGCCGGCCGTTTCGTTTGATTTTTGCTCTATAGCGGGGCGCGATCACTGGAAGGTGGCGCACAGGCACGCTATGTTCCGGCTGACTTAGATTGATTGGATGCGCGCGATGACGGATACTCCGGTAGAAAAAATGAGCTTTGAAGCTGCGATGGCGGAACTTGAAAAGGTTTTGGGACAGCTTGAGCGTGGCGATGTTGCGCTGGATGAAAGTATCGCGCTTTACGAGCGTGGGGCGGCCCTGAAGAAACGCTGCGAGACCAAACTGAAAGAAGCCGAAGAGAAAGTTGCGCAAATCACTTTGGACGGTGACGGTAACCCGACCGGAGTAACGGCCGTTGACGGGGTTTGAAATATCTTTCCAGGATGAATTGAAACGCAAACCTTTTGCCGAAGCGCTAAGCCAGGCGGCTGATCTGGCCACTGGGCAGGTGTTGCATGGGCTGGACGGACTGGATGGCACGGTGGCCGACGCGATGCGCTATGCCGTTGTCGGGGGAAAGGGGCTGCGCGCATTCCTGGCGATCGAAAGCGCCCGTTTGCATGGTATCTCCGCAGCTCAGGCGGCACCGGCCGCCGGCGCAATCGAGGCTCTGCACGGCTATTCGCTTGTACATGATGACATGCCCTGCATGGATGATGACGCCCTGCGGCGCGGACAGCCGACCGTTCATGCAAAATGGAACGAAGCAATAGCAGTGCTGGCAGGCGATGCGCTGCAATCGCTGGCGTTTGAATTGGTGGCCCGGGCCGGATGCAGTGACGCCGCTCGGGTTGCGTTGGTCTCTGGGTTGGCGCAGGCCGCCGGGGTGCGTGGTATGGTCGGCGGTCAGGCAATGGACATCGCCGCGGAAACGGCAGCCTCGCCCTTGAACCTCGCCCAGATCACAGAACTGCAAGGTGGAAAAACCGGGGCGCTGATCGGCTGGGCGGCAACCGTCGGGCCGGTGATGGCGGGCGATGATCCGGCTCCGTTGCGTAACTATGCGCAAAATCTTGGTTTGGCATTCCAGATTGCCGACGACATTCTTGATATCGAAGGCGATGCAGCTACCGTAGGTAAGGCCTTGGGCAAGGATGCTGATGCGGGAAAGGCCACATTCGTTTCGCTGCTGGGGCTTGAATCCGCCAAGCAGCAAGCGCACGAACTGATACGCGCGGCTTGCGACGCCCTGGATGTGTACGGTACCGACGCCGACACCTTGCGGGATGCAGCCCGCTTCGTTATTGCCCGCAAAAGCTGATCCGGTGGAGAGTCCGATGACCGACAGACCCAAAACGCCCTTGTTGGACCGCGTGGATAGCCCTGCGGATCTGAAACAGTTTTCGGACGCCGAGCTGATCAGGCTGTCGCACGAATTGCGCCAGGAAACGATTTCGGCAGTGTCGGTGACAGGCGGACACCTGGGGGCAGGCTTGGGGGTCGTCGAACTGACGGTGGCTTTGCATGCGGTGTTTGACACACCCCGTGATAAACTGGTTTGGGATGTGAGCCACCAATGCTACCCTCACAAGATTTTGACCAAACGCCGCGATCGTATTCGTACATTGCGAATGAAGGACGGTTTAAGCGGTTTTACCAAGCGCACCGAATCCCCGTATGACCCGTTTGGGGCGGCACATAGCTCGACCTCGATCAGTGCCGCGCTTGGCTTTGCGGTGGCGCGGGATTTGGGCGGCGTGGTGCCCGAAGGTCTGGGCGACGCGATCGCTGTAATCGGCGACGGGTCGATGTCGGCAGGCATGGCCTATGAGGCGATGAACAACGCCGGTCATCTGAAAAAACGGATGTTCGTGATTTTGAACGACAACGAAATGTCTATTGCGCCCCCGGTGGGCGCGATGTCGGCTTATCTGACACGGCTATACGCCGAAGAGCCGTTCCAAGAGCTTAAGGCGGCCGCCAAAGGCGCGGTAAGCATGTTGCCAGGTCCGTTCCGTGAGGGTGCGAAGCGCGCCAAGGACATGCTGAAAGGGATGGCGGTCGGCGGCACATTGTTTGAGCAACTGGGTTTCTCGTACCTCGGGCCGATAGACGGGCATGACCTGAACCAGTTGTTGCCGGTTTTGCGCACGGTCAAGGCGCGGGCGACGGGGCCGGTGTTGATCCATGTGATAACCAAAAAGGGCAAGGGCTACGGCCCCGCCGAAGCCGCGCGGGACAAGGGGCATGCAACCGCCAAGTTCAATGTTCTGACCGGCGAGCAGAGCAAGGCACCCTCGAACGCGCCCAGCTATACGCGGGTGTTTGCGGATAGCCTGATCGCGCAAGCCGCCGACGATGACAAGATTTGCGCAGTGACGGCGGCGATGCCCGATGGCACCGGGCTGAATCTGTTTGCCGAACGCTATCCCAGCCGCTGTTTCGACGTGGGTATCGCCGAACAGCATGGGGTGACGTTTTCAGCGGCACTGGCTGCTGGCGGAATGAAACCGTTTTGCACAATCTATTCCACCTTTCTGCAACGCGGCTATGATCAGGTTGTGCATGATGTCGCGATACAACGCTTGCCCGTACGCTTTGCCATCGATCGCGCAGGGTTGGTCGGGGCCGATGGGGCGACCCACGCAGGCTCGTTCGACGTTGCCTTTTTGGCGAACCTGCCCGGTTTCGTGGTAATGGCCGCAGCCGATGAAGCCGAGCTGGTGCATATGGTCGCCACCGCCGCGGCGCATGACGACGGGCCGATTGCCTTCCGGTTTCCCCGGGGCGAAGGCGCGGGCGTGACCATGCCCGAACGCGGGCAGCCGTTGGAAATCGGCAAGGGACGCATCATCGCCGAAGGCAAGCGCGTGGCGCTGCTGTCCTTTGGCACGCGTCTGGCAGAGGTCGAAAAAGCCGCCGAGGCTTTGCGCGCCAAGGGGATCACATCGACCATCGCCGACGCACGCTTTGCCAAGCCGCTGGACCGCGAGATGATCTTGCGTCTAGCCGCAGATCACGAGGCGCTGATCACCATCGAGGAAGGTGCCGTTGGCGGTTTTGGCAGCCATGTGGCACAGCTTCTGGCGGATGAGGGCGTGTTCGACGCTGGTTTGAAATACCGGTCGATGGTGCTTCCCGATACCTTCATTGATCAGGCAAGCCCGGCGGATATGTACGCGGTCGCGGGGATGAACGCCGAACACATCGAGGCCAAAGTGCTGGATGTGCTGGGCATCGCCAGCATCGGGGCGCAGCGGGCCTGACGCACAGGCCCGCGCGGTAAACCCGTCTTAGGCGTCAAGCAGTTGACGCGCCGCGACGATGCCAAGCGCTGCCGAGGCGGCCTCGCGGCCCTTTTCGACGAAATGCGCACGGTAGATCGCATTGTGGTGGTCGGTTTCCTGATAGTGATGCGGCGTCAGCGATACGGATAGCACGGGCACGCCCGTATCAAGGCCTACGCGCATCAACCCGTCAACCACGGCTGTCGCCACGAAATCATGCCGGTAGATGCCGCCATCGACCACGAAGGCCGCGCAGATCACCGCATCGTATTTGCCGGATTTGGCCAGGGTCTGCGCCATCAACGGCATCTCGAACGCGCCGGGGACATCGACGACATCGATCTGGCTGGCGGGGATGGTTTCGGAAAACCCGTCATAGGCACGATCAACGATATCGGCGTGCCAGCGTGCTTTTACAAAGGCGTAGCGGGTGTGTGTCATGGTGATCTCCTTTTTACGTCAGCGACACAAGTCACCCAAGGCGATCACGGTTGCCGACGGCCCCAAGGGGCCGCAACAAACGCATTCTCTTTCATCCGGACTATGACCGTCGGCTCTGGCATCTCACCAGATCTGCTGACCAACCGCCCCCGAAGGGGCGCGTTGCGCTCGCGGGCTCATGGCACTGGGGCCACATACCGCCGGTGGGGAATTGCGCCCCGCCCTGAGAATAGGTTCAAGTTGCCAAGACCGGGCTGGGTCTGCAATACCAAAAGCGACCTTTCATATCGGACATCACGTTATGCATCCCAACCCCGTTTATCATGACGCTGACCGCGCCAAGAACCTCGCCTTTGCCCGCGACCGCAGCTTTGGCGTGTTGGCCGCAAACGGTCCGGACGGCCCGATGTTGAGCCATGTGCCATTTTTGCTGAACGATGCCGGAGATGTGGCCGAACTCCACCTTGTGCGGTCGAACCCGATTGCGCGGGAGCTGAACCAGCCGATCGCGGTCAAGATCGCGATCAGCAGCGGTGATACCTATATCTCGCCCGACTGGTATGGGATCGATGATCAGGTCCCCACATGGAATTACGTGGCGGTGCATATGACCGGTATGCTGGAGCGTCGCCCGCAAGAGGAACTGCTTGATCTGCTGGATCGGCAGTCGGCTCTGTTTGAAAACCGTCTGCTTCCCAAGGTACCATGGACCACGGCCAAGATGCAGGACGAAACCATGCAAAAGCTGATGCGGATGATCGTACCCTGCCGAATGAAGGTCACCGGTATTGATGGTACCTGGAAGCTCGGCCAAAACAAGACGGACACTGTACGTCTGTCTGCTGCGGAAGGCGTGGCCAGCCATGGATTTGGTGTGGAAACCGATTTGATTGCGGCGCTGATGCGCAACGCAACGGGTAGATAGCCAACAAGCGATTGCACAGGGCACGATTGCCAGTGATAGTCACCACGGACTCTTGGAGGAGACGCTGATGAAACTTTCTTATGCCCCGACATCGCCGTATGTGCGCAAAGTCATGGTGCTTTTGCACGAAACCGGCCAGCTGGATGATGTGGAAATAGAATCGATTGCCACAACGCCGTTGGCCCCGGACGCAGCACTGCTATCGAAAAACCCGCTTACCAAAGTGCCGGCGTTGGAACGCAGCGACGGGCCTACGCTTTTTGATAGCCGGGTGATCTGCGCATATCTGGACGCCCGCGCAGGGGGCAAGCTTTATCCCACGGGATCGCGCCGGTGGGATACCCTGACGCTAGAGGCGCTGGCGGACGGTATCCTCGATGCAGCGTTGCTCATGGTGTACGAAGGCCGGATGCGCCCCGAGGAAAAGCAGATGCCTGAATGGGTTGAAGGCCAGTGGGGGAAGATTGAGCGCGCTTGCGATGCTTTGAATACGCGTTGGATCAGCCAGTTGTCCGGGCCGCTTGACATGGGGCAGATCGCCGTGGGGTGCGCGCTTGGATATCTTGATTTCCGCCACGACGCCCGGAACTGGCGCAAAGGCAACGATGCGCTGGCAGCGTGGGCCCGAAAATTTGATTCGCGCGATTCGATGCAGGCAACGGCACCGCCAAAGGGCTAAATTCATATATTGCGGGGTATTAGTTTGCCCTGAATGCAACACTGCGACGGTTTGCGCGTCAAAGGTATCTGGACGTGCGCGGCCCATCCCGCTAGTAACCAACAGAATTGTGGGAGATGCGGTTGCATCGCCCCTTGATTTAATGGCCGGCAGGCCCATGATTTGGAGTTAACCCGTGTCCCAAGCAGAAGATCACGCAGGCACCCGGAGGGATTTCCTCTATTACGCCACAGCTGGTACAGGTGCGGTCGCCGTCGGTGCGGCTGTCTGGCCCTTGGTCAATCAAATGAACCCTTCGGCAGATGTTAAAGCATTGTCGTCGATCCGCGTTGACATCTCTTCGGTGGAACCCGGAACGCAGCTTACCATCAAATGGCTGGGCAAGCCGGTGTTTATCCGTCGCCGTACCGAAGAAGAAATTGCCAAAGCTCGCGCCGTCGACATGTCCGAGTTGCCTGACCCCGTTGCCGAGAATAACAATCTGGCGGCGGACGCGCCTGCGACCGATGAAAATCGCGCCATGGCCGGCAAGGAAGACTGGTTGGTCATGATCGGCGTGTGTACGCACCTCGGCTGTGTGCCGTTGGGCGATGCCGGTGATTTTGGAGGCTGGTTCTGCCCGTGTCACGGATCGCATTACGATACGGCTGGTCGTATCCGCAAAGGTCCAGCACCGCGCAACTTGCTCGTGCCTGTCGCAGAATTCGTGGATGAAACCACGCTTAAACTAGGTTAAGGGAGAACGGGAATGGCTGGAATTCCTCACGACCATTACGAGCCGAAATCAAACGGAGAAAAATGGCTGCACAGCCGTCTCCCCGTTGTTGGCTTGCTATACGACACTTTGATGATCCCGACACCGAAGAACCTAAACTGGATGTGGATCTGGGGTATTGTTCTGACGTTCTGCCTGGCGCTGCAAATCGTCACAGGCATCGTGCTGGCGATGCATTATACACCGCAGGTCGACATGGCTTTTGCCAGCGTCGAACACATCATGCGCAACGTAAACGGCGGCTATATGCTGCGTTATCTGCATGCAAACGGCGCATCGTTGTTCTTTGTGGCGGTTTATGCCCACATCTTCCGCGGTCTTTACTACGGGTCATACAAGGCCCCGCGTGAAATCACGTGGATCATCGGTATGTTGATCTATCTGCTGATGATGGCGACCGGCTTCATGGGCTACGTTCTGCCTTGGGGGCAAATGTCTTTCTGGGGTGCGACTGTTATCACCGGTCTGTTCGGCGCTATCCCGTTCATCGGGGAAAGCCTGCAAACGCTACTGCTTGGCGGGCCTGCCGTCGATAACGCCACGTTGAACCGTTTCTTCAGCTTGCACTATCTGCTGCCCTTCGTGATTGCCGGTCTTGTGATCGTGCACATCTGGGCCTTTCACACCACGGGCAACAACAACCCGACAGGTGTAGAAGTGCGCCGCACCAGCAAGGCAGAGGCAGAGAAAGACACGCTGCCATTCTGGCCCTACTTCGTGATGAAAGACCTGTTCGCGCTTGCCGTGATCCTGGTCGTGTTCTTCGCTATTGTGGGCTTCATGCCGAACTATCTGGGCCACCCCGATAACTACATCGAGGCGAACCCGCTTTCGACACCTGCACACATCGTGCCTGAATGGTACTTCTTGCCGTTCTATGCGATCTTGCGCGCCTTCACCGCCGATGTCTGGGTCGTCCAGATCGCGTCTTTCGTGACCGGCGGTATCATCGACGCCAAGTTCTTTGGTGTGTTGGCGATGTTTGGTGCGATTGCGGTTATGGCGCTTGTCCCATGGTTGGATACATCCTCCGTACGTTCCGGCCGGTTCCGTCCGATGTTCAAATGGTGGTTCGCGCTGCTGGTCGTCGACTTTTTCGCTTTGATGTGGCTCGGCGCGATGCCGGCGGAAGAACCCTATGCCAGCTTCTCGTTGATAGCTTCGGCGTATTGGTTCGGGTACTTCTTGGTGATCCTGCCCCTGTTGGGCGTCATCGAAAAGCCATCGGCCCATCCTGAAACCATCGAAGCCGATTTTGACGCACATTATGCGCCCAACACCGGCGGCACCAAGACGCTGGTCGAGCCAGCAGAGTAAGGACCATGACAATGATTAAGAAAACAATACTCTCGGCTGTTGTCGCCATGGGCCTTGCCGTTCCGGCTGCCTTCGCGGAAGGCGGTGGTACCTATATGGAAGACTTCGACTTCTCTTACGAAGGGCCGTTCGGGGCCTTCGACACCAACCAACTTCAGCGCGGGTTGCAGATCTATACCGAAGTCTGTTCCGCTTGCCACGGCCTGAAGTTCGTCCCCATCCGTACGCTTGCGGATGAGGGTGGACCCGACTTGCCTGAAGACCAGGTGCGTGCCTATGCTCAACGGTTCGACATTTTCGACCCCGAGTTGGACGATACGCGCCCCGGGACCCCGGTTGACCACTTTCCCGTTTCTGCAATGGAAAGCGCACCCGACCTTAGCCTGATGGCCAAGAAACGTGCGGGTTTCCACGGTCCGTACGGCCTGGGCATCAACCAGTTCGTCAAGGGCATTGGTGGCGCGGAATATATTGCTTCGCTGCTCAACGGTTACAAAGAACCGCCGGCCTGCGCCCCCGAGGATTTCCCGGGTTATTATAACGCGGCTTTCCCTAACGGTGGTGTGCCGGAATCCTGCAAGCATGAAGGCGTGTCAACAATTCAGGGCAGCTGGATCGCGATGGCACAGCCCTTGTATGGCGACGACGTGCAATATGCTGACGGTCATGAATCCGATGTCCGCAGCGAAGCGGCAGACGTCGCAGCGTTCTTGATGTGGACCGCCGAACCCAAGATGATGGCCCGCAAACAGGCCGGATTTGCTGGCGTGATCTTTTTGACCCTGTTGTCGGTACTGTTGTACCTTACCAACAAGCGCCTTTGGGCACCGATCAAGCGCAAGAAAAACTAACCTGTCTACACAGTATGGTTTGAAACGACAAAGCCTCCCGCAGCATGACCGCTGCGGGAGGCTTTGTCGTTGTCAGTCAGTCGACAGGTGTACTGCGTCATCGCACCGAACATCTTTGCCGGCAGTCGACCCGTCGTGCTAGCCAGCCAAAAGATGTCCCGCCCGTTGCCCGGTGATTTTGGCAGTCACAATATCACCCTCGGTCTGGGGCTGCGAAAAACGCACTTCAGTGAATTGTTCCGTGCGCCCCATGGTAGGGCTTTCCAGCAATACGCGATGCAAACGACCTTGCTGCACGGTCAGATGATGCGCCACCTGAGCATCGCCCGCCATGCGCAATCGCGCCGCGCGTTCCTTGATCACCGCACCGTTGACGGCGGGCATCCGGGCCGCTGGCGTGCCTTGGCGGGCGGAATAGGGAAACACGTGCAGCCACGTCAGATCGCAGTCGGTCACCAGCTTTAACGAATTATAGAACATCGCGTCGGTCTCGGTGGGGAAGCCGGCGATGATGTCGGCACCAAAGGTCATGTCCGGGCGGTGTTTGCGGGCGTCCTCTGCGAAGCGGATGGCGTCATCGCGCAGGTGCCGACGTTTCATCCGTTTCAGGATCATGTCGTCGCCGTGCTGAAGGCTCAGGTGCAGGTGCGGCATCAGACGGGCTTCGGTCGCTATGGCCTGCATCAGGTTCTCGTCCACCTCGATGGAATCGATCGAACTGATCCGCAGGCGCGGCAGGTCTGGAACAAGCCGCAGGATCCGCATCACCAGATCCCCCAGTTTGGGAGTGGCAGGCAGGTCTGCGCCCCAACTGGTGAGGTCGACGCCGGTCAGCACCACTTCGTTAAAGCCCTTGTCGACCAAACGCTTGATTTGGTCCACCACAACCCCCGCGGGGACCGAGCGGGAATTGCCGCGGCCATAGGGAATGATGCAGAAGGTGCAGCGGTGGTCGCATCCGTTCTGGACCTGCACATAGGCCCGGCTGCGCGTGCCGAACCCGTCGATGAGATGCCCCGCCGTTTCAGTGACGGACATGATGTCGTCAACCTGTACCGCTTCGGTTTCGCCGATAAAATCAGCAGCCAGCCCCTGCCATGTGGCTCCGACCATCTTTTCGGTATTGCCGATCACAGCATCAACCTCGACCATCTTGGAAAAGGTTTCCGGTTCGGTTTGCGCAGCACAGCCGGTGACGATCAGCCGCGCATCGGGGTTCGCCTTGCGCAGTTTGCGGATGTCCTGACGCGCCTTGCGAACCGCTTCGGCGGTGACGGCACAGGTGTTGATGATGACCGCATTCTTCAATCCGGCCTCTTGGGCCAGTTCTTTCATCGCTTCGGTTTCGTAAGCGTTCAGGCGGCAACCGTGATTCGAGAAAATTGGTGTGCTCATGCCAGCCCGTCCAGAAAATCACGTGTGAGGGTGCCGCTGAACACATGAGCAGACGGCCCGGTCATCCAGACGCCGTCCTCGCGCCAGTCAATGTACAACGTCCCCCCATCAAGGTCGACGCGTACCTTGCGTCCAGTGAGGCCCTTGCGGGCCGCTGCGACGGCTGTGGCACAGCTTGACGATCCGGATGCAAGCGTGATGCCGACGCCACGTTCCCACACCCGCATACGGATGTGGTCAGTGTCGATGATCTGGGCAATCTGAACGTTGGTGCGTTCCGGGTACAGCGGGTGGTGTTCGATCGTTGGTCCGAACTGTTCCAGATCAACCGCCCCTATGTCGTCGACGAAAAAGGTGCAATGAGGGTTCCCCATGCCGGTGGCCGTCGGGCCGCCATCAATCGGCAGGGCCAACGTATCCATCCGATGCGACAACGGGATTTCATCCCAGTCAAGTTGCGGCTGGCCCATGTTTACGGCGGTAAGGCCGTCACCCATATCCTGGGCGGCCAGATCACCGCGATCGGTGGTCAGGTGAAGTGTGGAGCTCCCGCTCTCCTCCATGAGAAAACGCGCAATACACCGGGTCGCATTTCCACAGGTAGCCGACACCGACCCGTCGGCGTTGTAGAACGTCAGGTGAGCATCGCCGGTCCCGTTCGAGATCACGGCAAGCTGATCAAACCCCACGCCGAAATGCCGATGTCCCACTGCCTTTGCCAACGCCGGGGTAACCGTAAACGGGGGCGGCCCCGAATCTTCCCCTTTGGGCGCACGAGCATCGAGCACGACAAAGTCGTTCCCCAGCCCATGCATCTTCATAAAGGGCAAACCATTGATAATATCACTACACATTTGGCGCATATAACGTGCCGAATGAAACTTATCCAGCATGTGCGAATAATTTCGCACGTTAGGGGCTTGACCCCACCGCCCCAGCTTTCTAGTAAGCCGCCTAGTGGGCCTGTAGCTCAGTTGGTAGAGCAACTGACTTTTAATCAGTAGGTCTCGGGTTCGAACCCCGACGGGCTCACCATTTTTACTCGATCCAATGTGAAAATGACGAAACAGCACCCCGTGGGGTGCTGCTTTGGTTTCTGTTCAATATCAGACGGCTGAACTGGCTAGCTGCTGCGACCATCGAAGCACTGGAGCGTGATGCCCGCGTCCTGAAGAGCGGTTTTCACTGCCCGTGCGATATCTACGGCCTCTGGGGTATCGCCATGCAGGCAGATCGTATCGATGGCAGCGGGAATCGACACGCCACCTTCGGTTAAAATCGCTCCTGCCTTGACCATTGCGACCATGCGGTTGCCCGCGAGGGCGGCGTCGTGGATCACCGCACCGGGTTTCGACCGGTCAACCAGCGTCGCGTCGTCATTATAGGCGCGGTCAGCAAAAATTTCGCCTGCCCACTTGCACCCCAAGCTCTGCACGGCCTTTTGCTGGGCGGTTGCCGTCAGCACCATTACAATCAGATCCGGGGCGACGCTCAACGCGGCCTCGTACAGGTCATGGGCCAAAGTTTCGTCCTCGGATGCCATATTCGCGAGCGCCCCGTGCAACTTTAGATGCCGCACCGATGTGCCGAGGCTGCGCGCCATGCCGACACTGGCGGCCACCTGATAGCGTACCTGGTTTTGCAACGTACCGCGTGGCACAGTCATGCGGTTGCGTCCGAAACCGGCAATATCCATGAACCCAGGATGTGCCCCGATGCCCACGCTATTGTCGCGCGCCAGTGTCATCGTGGCAGCCATCACATCGGCATCGCCGGCATGCCCGCCACACGCGATATTCGCCGAACTGATGATTTTCAGCAAGGCGGCGTCATTGCCCATTCTCCATGGGCCAAAGCTTTCTCCCATGTCTGCATTCAAATCGACGGTCTGCATTCTATTTATCCTTTTCAAACGGGTCGTCCCATGCTGACACGGTACCCCCGACCAATTGGTAGAGAAGTAGGTTCCGAATCTGCCTCGGATCGCGAATCAGAGGTTTAACCTGGCCGCGTAACGCATGAATGGCGTCGCGATGACGGATCTCCAACGTTATCGCTTCGGCGAGGCTGAGGAATTTGAACATGATCGGTGCCCCAGCGGCAGCTTGCGCCACACGTGGGATATCGCTGGGGATAACGGTACCTATGCGCGGATAGCCCCCGGTAGTCTGGCATTCGCCCATCAGCACAAACGGCGCGCCGTCGCCGGTGATCTGAATGTCGCCGGGGACGATGACCTCGGACAGGATCGTCAATCCGCCTTCGGCATGAAAGCCCCCGCCTTGGTGATCCATCCGCACGCCGACGCGATTGGCTCGGGGGTCGCGGCTGAATTGCGTCTGGGTAAAGCGCAGGCGTTCTGCGGGGGTAAAATGTTCGGTCTGCATGCTGGCGACCACATGTACCACCCCGCCGTCAAAGCGCCCGTCACGAGGGAGCGTCAGCCCGGTTTCGCGCCCTGTGTCATCTCCGACAACAAAGCCGTCCCCTGCGGCAAGAGGCCGTCCCAATCCTGCGCTTAGGTGACTGGCCCGCGCCCCCAGGAGCACATCCGACATAATGCCGCCCCCGACGTGCAAATAGCCATAGGTGCCGCTGCTGGCACCGCCGATGGTCAGCTTCGCACCTGCGGGCAGCAGGTGGCTGGCGTTCCAGACCACGACGTCGCCGTCTATTTTGGCCGCCATGCCGGCACCGGTCAGCGCGATGCGGATGTCACCATCCGCGACAAAGGTGCCCCCGGTCCCGGTCATTTCGATCACTGCCAATTCGGGCGATTGTCCCAGCAACGCCGCCCCTTCATATATGGCCATCGGGTCTGCCGCGCCGCCTTTGGTCAGCCCCTGGGCCCGCCAGCCGGGCCGGCCAAGGTCCTGAACGGCCAAGGCGGGACCCGCCTGCGCAATGGTCAAGGTTACGCTCATGTCAGCACCTGCGCATCAGCGCCGCCCTGGCCCGTTCCATCACTCGTCAGTATCTTTTCAAGCGCGTCACGGGTTACCGAGGGGAAGCACAGCTCATCCCCCGGTGACAATGCGAACGGTTTCTCGCTGGTTGGGCGGAACGTTTTGAAGGCGGTCTGGCCGACGTGCCGCCAGCCGGTGGGGGACGCGTTGGTAAAGATGATCAACTGCCGGATCGCTACGATCAGCGCCCCGGCAGGTACCGACCGTGTCAGCCCCTGTTGCCGAGGAATATCCCAGTTTTCCGGCAGTTCCCCCATATAGGGCTGGCCGGGGGCAAACCCGATGGTCAGTACCCTGACCCGCGCCTGTGACAGCTGAGCGATCGCTTCGTCGGGGTCGACACCGGCAAGATCGGCCGCTTCTTCAAGCTGGGGGGCCAGATCAGTACCGTAGACCGTGGGGATGTGCCACAAGGTCCGGCCCGACGGCAAATCGGCAGTGTACCAGTCTCGAGTGGCCAGAAGATCGGTCAGGCGTTCGATCATCTGATCAAGCGGGACGCGCACGAGGTCAAGCTGGAGAAAAGTGGACACAAGCGAGGTGCTGGTTTCCGACACCTCGGGCCATTCGGCGTTGTCGACGGCGGCACGAAATGACAGCGCGGCACGGTTGGCGGGTTCAGACATGGTTGCGGCAAAGCGCACAAGGATGCCCGATAGCCCGACGGTTTGTATCTGGGGAAAGTCTGTCATGATGGGGCCTGGCGCAGGTTTTCAGGCAACCAGGTCGCGACTTCGGGGAAGAAGATCAAAATGAATACCATTACAACCATGATTGCGAACATCGGCAAAGCCGCCTTGGTGATATAGCCCATTTCGTGGTCGGTCATGCCCTGGATCACGAACAGGTTGAACCCGATAGGCGGAGTGATCTGCGCCATTTCGACGACAACCACGACGAAGATGCCGAACCAGATCAGGTCGATACCGGCCCCGCGCACCATCGGCTCTACCACCGCCATCGTCAGCACTACCGATGAAATACCGTCCAGAAACATGCCCAGAACGATGTAGAATACCAATAGAGCCATCAACAGTTGAAACCTGGTCAGTTCCATCACGGCGATGCCATCGGCAAGCGCGCGTGGCAGCCCAGTGAACCCCATCGACAGCTTCAAGAACGCCGCACCTGCCAGGATCAATGCGATCATCGCAGATGTCCGCATCGCCCCCATCAGGCTTTGCTGAAAGCTGGTCCAGTTCAGCGACCCTTGCAGCAGCGCCAGCGTCAACGCCCCCAGCACCCCGATAGCCGCCGCTTCGGTCGCGGTGGCGAACCCCAGATACATCGACCCGATCACGACGATTATCAACGCGAATACCGGCAGCAAGAACCGCGAATTGCGCAGCTTGTCGGCAAAGCTCATGCCCGTTTCAACCGTGGGGTTCCAGTCTTTGGCCGTCAGCGCGACGAAGGCCACATAGGCCATGAACATCAGCGCCAGAACAAGGCCCGGTACGACCCCGGCAAAGAACAGCTTGGTGATGCTTTCGTTAACCGTCACACCATAGACGATCAGCGCCAACGACGGGGGGATCATCAGGCCCAGGGTCGCAGCCCCGGCCAAAGTTCCGATAATCATCTTCTCTGGATAGTTGCGCGCCCTTAATTCGGGAATCGACATCTTGCCAACGGTTGACAGCGTAGCAGCAGAGGAACCTGACACGGCGGCAAAGACGGTGCAGCCCACGATATTGGTATGAACCAGCCCGCCGGGCAAACGGGCCAGCCAGGGCGACAATCCTTTGAACATATCCTCCGATAGGCGGGTCCTGAACAATATCTCGCCCATCCAGATGAACAGCGGCAGTGCCGTCAGCGTCCAGGAGCTGGACGAGGCCCAGATTGTGGTGACCATGGCATCGCCGACAGGGCGGGTCGTGAAAAGCTCCATCCCGACCCAGGCAACGCCCATCAAGGCAAGGCCCACCCACACACCAGTGCCCAGCAGAAAAAACAGAACAATGAGGAAGAGCGCAATTGCGTAAAGTTCAGTCATCGCTTCACTCCCCAAAGCTTTGATCGACAAGATCACGGGTCAAGCGGTGGTTCCCCTTGATGACCAGTTGCAGCAGATTATCCGTCAAGGCGATGGCCAGAATACCGCCGCCCACGACCATCACCGACTGCGGTATCCATAGGGCAGTGGCGTCTTGTGATTGAGAGATTTCGTTGAACTTCCAGGACCAGTAAACAAACCAATAGGCATAATATGTAAAGTACCACGCGATCACTGCGGCCAAGCCAAAGCACCAGATCTCAAGCAAGCGTTTGGGTCCTTTGGGCAATGCGTTCAACAGGATCGACACGCGTATATGCGCACCCCGGTTCAATGCATTGGCAAAGGCCAGAAAACTCGCAGCCGCCATCGCATAGCCGGCATAGCTGGCCGCACCGGGAAAGACCTCTCCGGTCCAACGGGCAATCATTTGCACCACGATCAACAACAAGATGGCGACAAGGCTGACGGCGGCCAGTGCCCCGGATGCAAAGTAAATGAAATCGAGCAGTTTACGCAGGCTTTTCAAAGGGGATGTCTCCGGTTGGTCGGAAAAGATCGGCGGCCCTTGATCAGGGCCGCCGTTAAATGGTTACTGCATCGACTTGTATTTATCGACGATGGCTTTGCCATCTTCACCAGCCGATTCCAGCCATTCGGCGGTCATCGTTTCACCCACCGCTCGCAGGCCCGACATCAGTTCATCGCTGGCAGGTTCGACTTTCATACCGCCTTCGCGCAAACCGTCATAGGTGAACTGGGTATAGTCCTTCGACGCTTGCAGACCGCGTGCTTCCGCGTCGCTGGCACAGCCGGTGATGACCGATTTGTTTTCTTCGGACACCTCGGACCAGACATCGTTGTTCACCATGATATAGTTACGAGGCAACCAGGCATCCACTTCGTAAAAGTTGGTCAGGCTTTCCCAGACTTTCTGATCATAGCCTGTCGCGCCGGACGAGATCATCGATTCTGCTACCCCGGTCGCAAACGCTTGGCTTAGTTCGGCCGCCTCTATTGTGACCGGCAACATGCCTGTCAATTCGGCCAACCGGCTGGTCGCGTTGTTATAGGAACGGAACTTGACGCCTTTCATGTCCTCGACGCTGTTCACATCTTTCTTGAAGTAGAGACCCTGGGGCGGCCATGGCACGTTGTAAAGCAGTGTTAGATTCTGCTCTGCCAAAAGCTCTTCGATCTTGGGTTTGGCTGCTTGCCACAGCTTATCGGACGCCTCAAAGGACGGTGCCAGAAAGGGAATTGAATCAAATCCGAAGATTGCATTCTCGTTCTGGTGGCCGGACAGGATGCGTTCGCCCAACTGGACCTGACCGGTCTGGATCGCGCGCTTGATGTCAGCGCCGGCAATCAGTGACCCGCCCGGGTGTACCGTGATCTCGATCTCGCCCTTGGTGCCGTCGGTCACACATTTGGCAAATTCCATTCCATTGACAGAATGAAAGTTAGATGCGGAATAGGCCATCGGCATATCCCATTTCTCGGCGGCAAAGGCAGGCAGGGTGCCGGCAAATGTAATTGCCGCCGTCGCCACACCTGTCGTCATTTTATGGATCAGTTTCATCAGTCTCTCCTTGTTGAATTGGTTATGTTTGCAAGGTTAGCCCTTGCCAAATCGTTGCGGGGCATAGGGTCGTATGTCGGTGTTGCCAGGCTGCCCCATGATCAACCCTGCAACCAGACGGCCGGTTTTCGGGCCGCCCGTCAACCCGATGTGGTGATGCCCGAAGGCGGTATAGACCCGGCTTGTGCCAATCTGGCCAATCAACGGCAGACTGTCGCTGGGGGCGGGCCTGTGCCCCAACCATTCCACTTCGGACGTAGCGGTAAGGTTCGGAAAGGCAGCCTTGGCCTGACGGCGCAACAGCGCCAGCGGTGCCTTGGATGGCCGGGCATCAAGGCCGCCAAATTCCAGTATCCCCGCACAGCGCAGCCCCTGTGCCATCGGTGTCGCAACAAATTTCCCGCTGGCGATCATCGTGGGGCGCGACGGCCCGCCGGTCGCGTCGCCGAAAATGATATGATAGCCGCGCTCTGTTTCCAGCGGTATGCTCAGGCCCAGTTTCGCCATCAGCGGTTTTGACCAAACACCAGTGGCCAATACGATATCATCGCAGGCGACCGCACCTTGGTCGGTTTGCACGGCTGCGACTGTTCCACCGGTCAGATCAAAGTCCTTGACCTCGGCTTTCATTATCGTGCCGCCGCCCTGAGTGAACGCCTGGGCCAATGCCGCGACATAGCCGCCGGGATCGCGGATGAAACCGTGGTCTTTCATCGTAGCTAGCAAAGTGATGTCTTGGCCCAAAGCGGGTTCATAGTCGCGTATCGCGGGGCCCTTGATCAGTTCAGGAGTAAAGCCAGCCCGGGCCCGCAGCGCCCAGGTATAGGCTTCGGCATCAAAGGCCGCCCTGGTGCGGTAGGCGAACACATAATCACTGTCCGCTATCCAATCGGACAATCCCAAATCGGCGGTCAGGCTTTTATGCTGGTCGATGCTGTCGCTGACGATCGGGGCCAGCCCCGCTGAAATGCGCTTTGTGTCAGTATCGTTGGCGACGCTCAGGTATTTGCCAAGCCACGGCAACAGGCGCGGCAGATAGGATAGGCGCAGATACAGCGGCACGTCCGGGTGCATCAACATCACAGGTGCTTTTGTCAAAAGCCCTGGCGCAGTCACCGGGGCGACCGCGCAAGCGGCAAGCACCCCCGCGTTGCCGTGCGATGTGCCTTTCCCGGGGCCAGCGCGGTCGATAATGGTTACCTGTGCACCTGCGCGTTGCAGCCAGATGGCAGTAGATACGCCCACAATACCCGCGCCGATGACGATGACGTGGCGTGTCACAGCGGGGCCATTCGATAATTGGGGGCAAAACTGCGCATGGGTTTGATTCCTTTCGCTGCAGTCTGGCATGGAAAAGCAACACGTCAACAAAATGTTTACAAATTGTCATCGTTGTAGGGGCATGATGCGAAAATCGCTCAAACTATCATCGGCATTTTGAAGGTAGCTTAGCGTAACCAGCCGTTTTCGAACGCGATATTCGATACACCAGCCAATCGCCGCAAGCGGAATAGTTCGGCCTCGAAGGCGGATTGCCTGCCTTTGCCCCAATGCACGCCGGGTTCGGGCCATAATGCCTGCACGACCAGGGTGTCGCGATCACGAAAGGCCTTCATATCGACCCGTGCGATGATGCGGTCACCTTGCAGAACCGGAAAGACGTAATAGCCATAGCTCCGCTTGGCAGCGGGGACGAACATTTCCACGCGGTAGCTGAAACCAAACAAACGTTCAGCGCGGTTTCGATCACGCAGCGCAGGGTCGAACGGGCTGAGAACCCGAAGCCGAGGGGACGGGGCGATGTTGATGGCTGGATCATTCAGCAAACCTGGCCGGGCATAGGCACCCCGCGCCGTGCCATCGGCACCGATTATATTTACCGGCTCTAACCGGCCCTCAGCGCATTCCTGCTCGACCCAGGCTTTCGCTTCTGCGGGGGTCAGATGTGCCCAAAACGCCGCGATCTCGGTATGTGTGGCAAATCCCAGCCTGTCCAAAGCACCGCTGCAACACCAATCGATCGTCCGTATCGCATCCGGGGCGCTTATCGGATCGCATAGCGTTGCATCAATCACCCTTTCTGTGAGGTCATAGCGTTTCTGAAAACCATCGCGCCCGACAACACATAACGCCCCGGCACGCCAAAGGTATTCAAGCGCCGTCTTGGAGGGATGCCAGTCCCACCAACCGCCCTTGGATCGGGGTTCACCCTTGCCCACATCGGACGAACTTACCGGTCCTCTTTCGCGGATTTGCTCCAGCACGGTCTGGAACCGCGATTCAAAATCATGACGCTGCCAATTCTGATACCGGCTGCGCAGTCTTGCGGCATCGCGCTGTCGACGCATTTCCCAATATGGGTAATATTCCATCGGGATCACCGACGCATCGTGGGTCCAGTGCTCAAACAGGGCGCGATCACGTTCATAAAGCGTTTTCAACGCCTCGGGGCGATAACGCTGGCGCCGGGAAAACAAGATCAGGTCATGTGCCCGCGCCACGGTGTTGATACTGTCAAGCTGTACAAAGCCCAAGCCCGTTATCACCTGCAAAAGCGCGGCACCATGGGCGGGGCCCTGTGGTGTATCGCTCAGCAGATGCCGATGCAAAAAAATCCGCCGGGCATCGCGATTGCCAAGCGTGACGGGCGTCATTGCTTGCGATTGCGGCGCAGCGTGTCCCCGAGCGAAAGGGTGGGGGTCATCGTGACCTGGGTTTGCAAATCGGGATCGGGTTCTTCAAGTGTGTCATTCAGAATGATACGCGCCGCCGCCTGCCCAATCTCGAGCCGACAGGCGTCCATTGTGGCAAGCTGACGCGGCAAGCCTTGCAAGAGTTCGACGTTGTTAAAGCCCGCCAGGCCGATCTGTCCAGGAATGTCTATTCCTTGATCAATCAGATACAGCAGTCCGCCAGCGCCGATCATATCGTTGGAATAATACAGGAAATCAAGCTCGGGAGAGCGTTCCAGCATGTCTTGCGTCATCTCGCGCCCCTTGGCGAGAGCGGAGCCGCCAGAGTAGAACGCGCGGTCCTCGATCTCTATCCCGGCCTTGGCCAGCCCTTCGGTAAACCCTTCGAAGCGTTTGCGGGCGCGGTGGTCGAGCGGCATCTTGGTGCCCATGAACCCGATGTGTTCATAGCCTTCCTTGAGGATCGCCTTAGCCATTTCCTGCCCGGCACGGCGATGCGAAATTCCGACCATCGCGTCAATCGGCCGCCCATCGACGTCCATGATCTCGACCACGGGAATGCCGGCATTTTTGAGCATGGCGCGGGTCGCGTCCGAATGTTCCAGCCCTGCGATGATTACCCCCGACGGCCGCCAGGACAGCATTTCATACAAGACCCGCTCTTCCTTTTCGGGCATGTAATCCGTGACACCGACGACAGGTTGCAAGGGCGTGTCTTCAAGTACCTGATTGACCCCGTTCAATACTTCGGGGAACACCATATTCGACAACGAAGGAATGATCACAGCCACCAGATTGACCCGCTGGGACGCCAGAGATCCTGCGATCTGATTGGGAACGTAGCCCAATTCCTTCGCCGCGGCGAGCACCCTGAGGCGCGTCGTTTCAGACACATCCCCACGTTTGCGCAGCACGCGACTGACGGTCATTTCGGACACCCCGCACGCATCGGATACATCACGAAGGGTAAGCGGTCGTTTCGGGGGCTGTGACAATGGCAATATCCTGCTAAATCTCTTAAATCCTACGCTAGCGTAGTTCATCGCGTAGGCGCAAGTATGCTGCGTGCCCGACCATAATACTTCCCCCCAGCGGTCAATTTGCAGGTGACAGCCGTTGTAGATGCTTGATACACGAACAGTGGCGGTCCCGTGGCTCAACTGGATAGAGCAGCCCCCTCCTAAGGGGCAGGTTGCAGGTTCGAATCCTGCCGGGGTCACCAGATGCAGTAGCGGTAAGGTACTACCTTGCGATCGTCGTCGTGAATTCTCCGCCCAAGGTTGCTTCAAGCAGTTCAAGATCGTCGGAGCAGTTTGCGTATTGCGTGACCATCCCAGGCGGGATCACAAACGCATCGCCGGGCTCTAGATCACGCGGTTCCTGACCTTGAGGGACCAATGTCATCTTGCCCTCCATCACAAAGGTGAAATGTATGTCCGCATCATGTATGTAAGGGGCCGGCACAGTGCCGTCGGGGCGAATGACCTGGATCCCCGCGACGCCTTTGGTACCCGCAGAGATGCCGGTATCGCGCGCGGTAAAGCCCGGTACCCGGAAGGATTGCCAAGTCGCGCCCTGTTTCCGGTGATGCACGAAACGCTGTCCGTCCCATTCACGCGCCGGGTCGCCCTTGCCGTTCGGCAGGGTCATATCATGATCAATAGTGGTGACATGTTCGGCGGGCACGCCGATCTCGATCACTTCGATATTTGGCGAAGCTTCCACGACGCGGTGGCGAATGCCGGGTGGTTGCGTCACGCAATCACCGGCGTGCAGGCGGATCAGGTCTCCTTGATCCTCGTACAGCACATCAACCCAGCCGCGATAGCAAAAGATTAGCTGAAACCCGACCGTATGGTAATGAACCATATCCGGCACTGGCCCGCCATCGGGGATTCTGATGTGGCTGGCGATGATCGAACCGCCAAGGCGTGACGGGATCAGATCACGGTAATGCATGCCGGCGCGCCCGATGACCCACGGCGCTTCGTCGCGTAGGCGTCGCACGGCGAATTCGTGCTGGGTTTGCGGCTGATCGGCGGTCGGGGTCAGCGGAACAATTTCGATTTGGGTGCCGTTCGGTGCTGTCAGGTGACGGGCACCATTGGCAAAACCGTCTGGGTCATCGGTAAGGATGCGCAGTTTTCCGGGGCAGACATCGGCACCTTTTTCTATACGAATCCGCAGACCGTGACCGGAAAAGCTCGCCACCGACGGATCATCGGCGGGAAAGATGCTATCAAGCCGCAGGCCCAGTGTCTTGGTGTAAAAGGGCAGGTCATGACGCAGCTCTTGGGTGGGCAGCAATACTTCGGCTTGGATGGCTGTTGTCATATACTGGTTCCGTTGTGATCAAGCGGAGGGTGCGCGTCAGAACAGGATAGTTGCGTATCAGGCCCGGCAACAGGCCCGATACGCCGATTGTTTACAGGCTCGCGTCCAGCGCTGCCAGAATTGCATCACCCATTTCGCTGGTCGAGATGGGCGTACCGTCTTCGGGACCCATTAGATCAGCGGTGCGGGCACCGTCAGCCAGCACTTGTTCAACCGCCTTTTCCAGACGCGCGGCTTCTTCGCCCTGGTCAAAGGAATAGCGCAGCGCCATTGCAAAGCTGAGGATACAGGCGATCGGGTTTGCCTTGCCCTGGCCCGCGATATCGGGGGCAGAGCCGTGTACGGGCTCGTACAGCGCCTTGGGGCGGCCGTCGGCATTGGGCGCACCCAGCGAGGCAGAGGGCAGCATCCCCAGCGAGCCTGTCAGCATCGCCGCACAATCGGACAGGATATCGCCAAACAGGTTGTCGGTGACGATGACGTCAAACTGTTTGGGGGCGCGTACCAACTGCATTGCGCCGTTATCTGCGTACATGTGGGTCAGTTCAACATCGGGGTAATCTTCATCGTGGACTTTCTGGACGACTTCACGCCACAGGATCCCGCTTTCCATCACGTTGGCTTTTTCCATCGAGCAAACCTTGTTGTTGCGACGGCGCGCCAGTTCAAAGGCCGACCGCGCCACGCGGTCGATCTCGGACTCCGTGTAGCGTTGGGTGTTGATCCCGACACGCTCATTGCCTTCTTCGAAAATGCCGCGCGGTTCTCCGAAATAGACGCCAGAGGTCAATTCCCGCACGATCATGATATCGAGACCGGCAACGATATCTTTCTTGAGTGATGAAAAATCAGCCAGCGCATCAAAACACTGCGCAGGGCGCAGGTTGGAAAACAGGTCCATTTCCTTGCGCAGGCGCAGCAAGCCACGTTCTGGTTTTACACTAAAATCAAGCGCATCGTACTTCGGGCCTCCGACCGCCCCCAGCAACACCGCATCCGCGGCCAGAGCCTTGGCCATCGTATCATCATGCAGTGGCGTCCCGTGCTTGTCATACGCTGCACCACCGACAAGATCATGTTCGACATCAAACGCCAAACTGCGTTTTTCGCCAAACCAGTCGATAATGCGAACGACCTGGTCCATGACCTCGGGGCCGATGCCGTCACCGGCGAGGATAAGCAATGATGGATTGGCCATGGGATACTCCTGATAAATGCGTTGCAAGCGGGGTAGCGCGAGGATTGAAAAGGGTCAAGAACTGCTAGCGGTCCAGGTCGGCCCAGATCAGGCCATGACGGCTGGCAGAGGCGTTACGGGCGACCCCTGACGCAACCACGCGCCAGTCGGATGATGGCAGCAGATAATCCGTGCGCATGTCGCCCAACCCGTCAAACGTGACAGTGGGTTGGCCTTGCAGCGGGTCCTGAAGCATCGGATGGTGCAGCAGTGTTGTGATGGCTGACTTCTGGCCTTCACCCTTGTCGGGGTCAAGGTTCGCATTGCCAAGCAGGACAAAACGGTCATCGGGAGGCGTATCAAACCTGCCGGCCAAGTAATGATCCCAGAACATGATCTCGTCATGGTTACGTTTGCCATTGCGGTCTTCGGGCCCATCAAAAACCGGCGGAGTCGCGTAAAAGGTCATGAGAGTGATCGGGGGTGCATGAGGGAGATCGATGGGAACAACCCAGTGGCCGTGCGATGACAGTCTCTGGATCTCCTGAGCTTCGGCAGATGGGAAAGGGCCATGCGGGCTTCGTGGCAGTAGCGCTCCGGGCAGGTCGCGCCACAAAAGGGCGGAGTAGTCCTGAACGCCATTCGGCACGATCGGAAACCGCGACAGGACTGCCAACGCACCGTCCCCCAGAAACCGGCCGTATCCCTGACCATCTCTGGCGTGTCCGGCGCTGCCATCACCATCCATGTCAATGCCGGTCTGTCGCCCCGCATTGGGTGGCAGGGCAAAACGGTACCGATAATCGGGTCCGTCCTGGCCGATCGCCTTGGCAAGCGCAGCCAAGGCTGAGCCTTGCAGGTCATAATCGATACCCTGCAATACCAGAATATCAGGAGCCACGGCCGAGATCGTCTGGATCACGGCGGCAACCTGTGGGTTGTCGGCCCTGATTATGTCACGCAGCAAAAGACCCGGACCGGGTTGGGAAAGTTCGGTGTTGTACGTTGCGACCCGTATCGGTTCAGCCTGCGAAGCACCGGCCGCGAGCACAAATGCAAAGGTCAGGCAGGCTGCATGGCAGGCTTGTCCGGATCGCCCGAAGAATAAGCGCGACGGCGCTTTATTTCGATCATCTCTGCGATCTTGCCCATGGCAATTCCGCGCATGATGATGCTGGCTGGTAAGAATGCCCATGCAGCGACTGTCCAAATCTGGCTTTGTGGATTCTGGAACGTAATCGGGTCTATCATATTTGAGGTCGCCTTGACCACTGCGGGGATCAGAAAGGGCAATAGGAAGCCCAGAACAATATTGATCCGTGCGTCACGCTTCAGGCGATAGATGACGTCACCTCCGGCTGTTGGATCAAACAGCGGCAGATTGATCCAGACGTTGAAGGCACCCTGTCTTGCCGGCCAATTCATCACGCGCACCAAGATCAGGAAGAATGCCATCGAGATCAACGAGATCAGATAAGCGATCCCGGCAGAGGTACGGACTGAATTCACCAGTTCCATGCTGGCATTGACGGGCAGCATCAACACGATCAGCCGAACCGGAGAGAAAGGAAAGTCCATTGCATTTCCGATGATCGTCCCGATCGAAGTCAGCGCACTGGAGACCGCGGTAGGATCGGTTTTGTGTTGCATGATCATCGTAAGCAATGAAACCGTTGCAAGCAGCGAAACGAAGCGCATCCGGTTAAACGGAGCAGCATCGCGAAATTCGACGATGCTGGGGAAGTGTGAGGTGTATTCGATAAACGTGAGAAAGCCCGCAAGAAGCGCAACCAACATAGTGATTTGGTTGGCATCATAGGTGACGTCAGGCAACATCAAAGCCGGGGTTGCCACCAGCAATGCCACTAAAACGCCACGCGCTGCTGCGCCAGTCAAACGTGCGAACACAAAAATACCCTTCCAAACTGGCCAGCCGCGGTTCGATGCCGTGGTCTTGTTCCAACTTGTTGCCTCCGATTAACGGAAGCGTGCCTCATTATTGCCTTAATTGTGCCTTCTTTCGCCATAATCCTCAAGTATGTTCAGGAACACCATGCCACATGGGTGACATTTTAGACAGAATAGTGGTGCTTTTCTGCATCATTAAGCAACTTCGCTCACATATTTACCTAGAGTTGTGGGCTTGAAGCTTAAGCCCACAAATCCATCGGGGTCTATAAAATAATTTGATATTGCGCGGTTATACCCAAGGCCGCGCTTGCGACGCCGAAGCCTCGAAACTGTCGATCGAAGCGCCTTTCTCGAGGGTAAGGCCAATGTCGTCCAAACCATTCATCAAACAGTGCTTCTTGAAGCTGTCCAACTCAAAGCTGAAGACATCGCCGTCCGAACTGGTGATGGTTTGGGCCTCAAGATCGATCTCAATCCGGGCGTTCGACCCTTTTTCGGCGTCCTTCATCAACACGTCGACCTGCTCTTGCGGCAGGGCGATCGGCAGAATGCCGTTTTTGAAGCAGTTGTTATAAAAGATGTCCGCAAAGCTGGGCGCGATCACACAGGTGATGCCGAAATCAGCGATGGCCCAAGGGGCGTGTTCCCGCGATGAACCACAGCCGAAATTGTCGCCGGCAACAAGTATCTGTGCATCCCGGTACTGCGGCTTGTTCAGCACGAATTCGGGGATTTCGTTGCGGTCGTCGTCATAGCGCATTTCATCAAAGAGGTTCACGCCAAGGCCGGACCGCTTGATGGTTTTTAGAAACTGCTTGGGAATGATCATATCGGTGTCGATGTTGATCAACGGCAGCGGGGCGGCAATGCCGCTTAAAGTGGTGAACTTGTTCATTCTCGATTTCCTTTGTGGATGCCGCGCACACCAACTGCCGGG
>Ga0209634_1000410_pt1 | contig 33443 bp, 59 predicted proteins | sample LinPmetageLP40_FD_184043 | JGI IMG/M metagenome (GOLD analysis project Ga0209634, IMG submission 184043) | Marine viral communities from the Pacific Ocean - LP-40 (SPAdes) (version 2) | ecosystem: Environmental > Aquatic > Marine > Oceanic | place: Pacific Ocean | collected 2010-08-26 | reverse complement strand
AAACATCAAGGAGCTGCTATGGTAACTACCAAAGCATCAGGAGTATTTAGAGATAATGATAATTTATCAAGAAAAGAATTTTTTGACAGTCTGAAGATTAATAACGGAGGACATAATATTTAAATAAATAACAGTTATGAGTAAAAGTAATGTACCATTTGTAAATGAAGTAGAGGAATTTAATTCCACTATGGGTAAACCAAATAATTATGAACCAACAATCCCCGAAAAGAAAGAATGGCAGTTTGTTTATGATTTCATCCTCGAAGAGCTTGAAGAATATAAACATGCTTGTGAGACAGGAGATATTGTTGAGATTCTTGATGCTTTATGTGACATTGCCTATGTTTCATTGGGTAACGGAACTATGTTACATGGTCTTAAGGATAAAATATGGCCAGCATATCAAGAAGTACAAGGGTCGAATATGTCAAAGGCTTGTTCAAGCGAAGAAGATGCACAAGCGACCGTGGTTAAAAGATCAGCTGAACAAAAGGAACCGTGTCACTATGAAAAAGTTGGCGACTATTATATTGTCTATAGAACACGTGATAGAAAAGTAATGAAGAATGTTAATTATTACCGACCAAATCTAAAACAATTTTTCACTAAGGAAGAATTAGGAAATGTATAAAAAGGCATTTGCACGACGTCTTAAAGATAATAAGTTTTTAATACATTTATGGGAAGATAGTGGCTATTCTAAAGTAGAATGGGATAATCAAGCTTACATAGAATGTCATGAAGCTGATGCTCAATTTATGGGGCTGAATGGTGAACCCTTAAAGAAAACTAAAAATTGGAGATCAGATAATTCAAAACTTCATTTTCATGATATGCCTGCCTATCAAAAATTTCTAGTAGAAAAATATGGCGTTAATGATGAACCATCCACAACACATAGAGAAATATTTTTTGATATAGAAACAGAAATGGGAGATGCTCTTACTGAAGAGTATATAAAATCTGCACCTAAAAAAGTAACATCAATAGCTTGGTATGATAAACAAGTAGATTTATGGGGTATAGTAATTCTTGATCCTAAAGGCCAATTAAATCATACTAAGGCTAAAAATAAAGAAATTATACCTTGCAAAACTGAAGAAGAATTATTAGGTAAGTTTTTAGAAAGATTTAGAGATATTAATCCTGATATAATTGTAGGGTGGAATAGTGATTATTTTGACGTTCCTTATTTATACTATAGAATGTGTAATGTATTAGGTGAAGATTTTGCTAAACATTTATCTCCTATAGGATATGTAAGAGAAACTCCATGGTTTAAAGATCAATACATACAAATTTGTGGAGTTGAATCTTTAGATTATATGCGTTTGCATAAAAAGTTTAGTTGGGCAGATGAACCCTCAATGAGGTTAGATGCTATTGGAGAAAAATATGTTGGAATGAACAAAATAGAATATGAAGGTAATCTTGATGCTTTATTTGAAACTGACATTCACAAATTTATTAAATATAATTTTGTCGATGTTGAAATTCTTAAAAAATTAGATGAAAAACTAGATTATTTAGCACTTGTAAAAAACCTATCCCATAAAGGAAAACATAATTATAGTGAAGTATATGCTAATACTAAAACACAAGACGGAGCAATTTCAGCTTATTTATTAAGTAAAGGAATTATACCACCTGCTAAAGATAGAAACCCAATGTCTAAAAAAGGATATGCTGGGGGTTATTTATTTTGTCCTAAAGCAGGAATTTATAACTATGTATTTGATGAAGATTTAACTTCACTATACCCATCAATTATAATGACTATTAATATTGGTAAAGAAACCATGGTTGGTAGAATTATAGATGCTGATGATAGAAATAATCGTTTAGGATTAAATGATTTAAAATGTAGAGATTATGCTGAAGAATTAATTGTTGAAAATATTAAAAGAAATAGGACAAAAGTTAATATAGGTAGAATAATTAGAATGATTGAAGAAAATGATTTATCTATATCAGCAAATGGCGTTATGTTTAATACAGATCGTGAATCAGTACTATCAACGATATTAAAAAAATGGTTTGATGAAAGGGTTTTATATAAAGGTAAAATGCAGAAAGCATTTAAATCAGGAGATAAAGAATTAGGTGCAGCTTATTATATGAAACAATATACTATGAAAATTTTACTTAATTCGTTATATGGTGCTACAGCATTAGGCAGTTTCAGATATGGCAACGTTATATTATCTGAAGCTATAACGCTTAGTGGACAGCGTATAATACAAGAATCTGCGTTAACCGCAAATACTCATATGAATAAAGTTATAAGAGAAGAAATTACATTATGAAACATTTAGAAGATACTCCGTGGTGGATTTGTGATCCTGAAGATAAAAATTATGTAGCATATTCTGATACAGATTCTATTTATATTCATGCTGAACCTTTACTTAGACATTTATACCCAACATTTGAGGAAATGCCTAGTGAAGAAAAAGATGATAAATTAGAGGAAATTGCCTTAAAATATCAAGATATTATAACAGATTCCTATAGTTCACTAGCAACTGATTGTTTTAATGCTAAAGGAAAGCATAGATTAGAAATGAAAACAGAATGTGTAATTAGATCAGCTTATTTTAGAGCTACAAGACGTTATGCACAGTGGATTACAAAACAAGAGGGCATAACAAAAGAAACATTAGACGTTAAAGGTTTAGAATTTAAAAAAGCTAATTTCCCTCCCGTATTAGGTGATTTTTTTAGAAAGGCATTAATTGATGTCTTAAAAGGAGCAGAACAAAGTGAAATTGATAATAGGTTAAAATTATTTAAAACTCAAATTTTAGATGGAACTATACCTTTAACTAAATTAGGAAACCCTACATCAGTTAAAAAATTAAATAAATATACTGAACGTAAAGCTAGAGCTGGGGAAATGTTTTCAATTATGGCTAAAGGAGCACCTGCAGCAGTAAAAGCAACAGTTGTTTATAATGATTTATTAAAATTTTGGGGTTTACATAAAGAACATAATTATATAACTCAAGGTAGTAAAGTAAAATGGATTTATATGAAACCAAATCCATATCAAATTGATGCTATTGCTTTTTTAGACTATGATTTACCAGAAAAAATTCGTATATTCATTGAGCAATATGCAGATAGAAAAAAAATATTCGAGTCCATATTATTAAATAAATTAGAAGGATTTTATAATGATTTAGGATGGACACTAAATCTAAATCCTTACCAACAAATGTTTTTCAATATATGATAAATAAAGCAAAATTACAATCAGTAATTAACAAATATTATTTAAATGTTAATGAAGCCGTAAAATGGGTTGTTGAAGATAATAAACTTCAAATTGATTTTATGTCACCTACTAAAGATATTATAGGAAAATTAACTTGTAATGATTTTCAAATAGAAGATAGTACTCTTGCTATATATGATACTAAAAAATTAAACAGTTTAGTTAGTATATGTAATGGTGATTTACTTCTAGAATTAGAAAAAACAAATAAGATATTTACTAAATTAAAAATATCAGATTTAAATTTTAATCTAACATATGCCTTATCTGATGCCTTATTAATTGGTAAAGTAGGAACAATAAATATGCCCGAATTTGTAGTTAAATTAAATCTAACTACTGAAGATATTGAAAATCTTATTAAAGCAAAAAGTGCATTATCTCAAGTAGATAATATGTTAATTACAACTACTACTAATCTAGATGGGGAAAATGTTTGTGAATTTATATTTGGTGATGAATCTGGACATAATAATAAGATCACATATCAGATAATGGGTGACATAACAGAACAAGATTTAAAAATTCCATTTAATTCAGATACATTTAAAACTATACTTCATGCTAATAAGGATATGGAAGAAGGAACATTAAATATTAGTACAATGGGATTAATTGAAATGAAATTTAAAACAGATACAATTTCCTCAGAATATTTTATGGTAAGGAAAGCAGAAACTGATTTTTAGTATATGTATTAGAGAATAAACTGACCTAAGGGCGTAAGTTATTTATTTTATTATTAACCGCTGATCTAACGACAGCACAAAAACAAAGTGATATGAGTACACATTTTTTAGAAGGATTATACAACCCGTATGATCTATTATTCCGCAACCTGTTTGAATCAGGAGCAACATTTACACCGGCTGGAGAAGCCAAACAACAATATCCAATTAATATTTTTGAAGATGATCTAGGTTTAACTTTTGAGTTAGCTTGCACTGGCATTCCTAAAGAAGCCATTGAAGTTAGGTTAGAAGGAGATATGATTACCTTTACATATGATAAGGATAAAACCCCAGAACCCGAAAGGAATTATATTCATAGAGGGATTGCTAAACGTTCTTTTAATTTAGCTTATAAATTAGGAACAAAATTTACACCAAATAAAGCAATAGCTAATTTTAATGATGGATTGTTAATAGTAACAGTTCCATTTGCAAAAGAAGCAGCGCCTAAAGTTTTAAAAATTAATTAATTAGTCTTAACAGAAGTTCGCCCTTTAGGTTGGATTATTCAATTAATATTCGTATATTACGGTAAACAAAAAAATAAAAAGTTATATGGCAAGAATTACAGATCCACTTTTAAATCCCTATTTTATAGGAAAAGATACACACTGTTATACAGTGTATGAAGTCGTAACCCCACAAGCTAAATATTTAGAAAAGGGTAGCGAGGGTAAAGATTATGAAAAACCTCAGGGACATTATTCTTCTTTTGGTGCTGCTTTACAAAAAATAGCAAAAGAAAAACTTAATAATGAAAAAGAACATTATACTAGTATTAAAGAATATGTAAAAAGATGGGATGAATTATTAATCGAATTAAAAAAATTACAAAATTATAAAGGACTATGAATTTAGAAGCATTATTTAACGCAGTTATTGTTAAACCTCTTGAAGTAGAGGAAGCAAAGTATGGATCAATTGTTGTTCCAGATATTGGTAAAGATAAAAACGAACATGGGGAAGTTATAGCAGTAGGTCCTGGTCAGCATACAATATCAGGAACATTTATACCTACTATTAGTAAAATAGGTGATGTTGTTGTTTTACCTACACAAGGTTTTACAAAATTAGAACATGAAGGTGAAGATTATTATGTTGGACCTGAAAATCAAATTTTAGCCAAAGTTAAAAAAGTAGTTGATGTTGAAGATATTTTATCAGAAACTGAAGTTACTGAAGAAGAACAAGCACATATTAATGATATAAAAATAGAAGACAATGAGTAAAATTATAGAGTTTGGCCCAGAAGGAAGAAATAAATTAGTAAAGGGAGTTGATATTTTAGCAGATGCCGTAGTATCAACTTTAGGACCTAATGGTAGAAATGTTGTTATTGAAAAAGAACATGGACAAGCCCAATCAACTAAAGATGGAGTAACAGTAGCAAAACATATAGCTGTAAAAGATCCTGTTGAAAATTTAGGTGTTAATTTAGTTAGAGAAGCATCTATTAAAACAGCAGATAAAGCAGGTGATGGTACTACAACATCAACATTGCTAGCTAGAGAAATGATTAAAGATGGTCTTAAACATTTAGCTAATGGAGCAAATGCTGTAGAAATTAAAAGAAGTATTGATTCTGCCGTTAAAAATGTTACTAACAATTTAAGAAAATCCATATCAGAGGATATTTCATCTGAAGAACAATTAGAGCAAGTAGCTACTATTTCAGCAAATAATGATCCTGAAGTAGGGAAATTAATAGCAACAGCTATGAAAAAAGTAGGACATGAAGGAGTAGTACATATTGAAGAAAGCAAATCAGGGGATACTTATTTAGAAACAGTTGAAGGAATGCAATTTGATAGAGGTTATAAATCTCATTTCTTTGTTACTAATAATAATACAATGACTTGTACTTTAGAAGACGTACAAATTCTTATAGTAGATCAAAAATTAACTGCAGTTAAGGATTTATTACCTTTACTAGAAAATTGTGCAACTAATAATAAATCTTTACTAATTATTGCTGAAGATATTGATAATGAAGCATTAGCAACATTAATTGTAAATAAGGGTAGGGGTACTATTAAAGCATGTGCTGTTAAAGCACCTGATTTTGGAGATAGACGAAAACTTATTTTAGAAGATATTGCTACTATGACCGGAGGGACTGTATTTTCAAAAGAAAAAGGTCATAAATGGGACAAATTTGAATTCGATTGGTTTGGAGAAGCTCGAACAGTTACTATTACTAAAGAAAAGACAACAATTATTGATGGTAAAGGAAATGAAGATGCAATAAACCAAAGAATAGAAGAGCTAACATCTCAAGTTGATGCATCCGAAAGTGAGTTTGAAAAAGAACAACTACAAGGTAGATTAGCAAGAGTAGCAGGTGGTGTTTCTATAATTCATGTAGGTGGTTATACTGAAATTGAAATGAATGAGAAAAAAGACAGAGTAGATGATGCTTTACATGCTACTAAAGCAGCAATTGAAGAAGGTATTGTTCCTGGAGGTGGAGCTGCATTGTTATATGCTAGAGAAGAATTAGGATGTGATACAATAGGCTCAGAAATTGTTTATAAAGCATGTGGGAAACCATTTGAACAAATTCTTATAAACGCAGGTCATGATTCTGTTGGAGCACAAATGTTAGGTAAATATCAGTTAGTTAATTCAGGTAATGATACGTGGGCAGGATATGATCTTAAAAAAGGTGAAGTTGTTAATATGAAAAAAGCCGGGATTATTGATCCAACTAAAGTAACAAGAGTTGCTTTAGAAAATGCAGCAGCGGTAGCAGGAACAGTATTACTTACAGAATGTATAGTAGTAAATGAACCTAAAGATGAAAAAGAACAACCTCAAATGGATCCGTCACAAATGATGGGAATGGGAATGTAATATGGAAACAGTAATTAATGAACATAATGAGTTGATCGCAACAAGAGTACCACCTGGAGACAGGTGGAAACTCGTTGCAGATCCTAAAAAACAAGTATATCCTACTTTAACAGAAACTTTGGAAGCATATTTAAATAAAACGGGGTTTAAAGGAGAATATAGATTAGATCCTATGGGAAGTAAATTATATGCTATCCATTCAACAGAGGAAGAGGTTGCTCCTAAAGAAGAAAAAATGTATTCTTTATATGGTGAATTTAGACAGGGTGCTTAAAGTTGGATTATTAAATAATATTTTGTATATTTAGGTTATGAAAAATCACGGATTATTAGTAGAAAAATATCGTCCTACAAATTTAGATAATTATGTAGGAAATGAAAATATCAAAAAATCAATATCAAATTATATTGGTCAAAATGATATCCAAAATTTAATATTTTATGGACCAGCGGGAACTGGAAAAACAACTTTAGCAAAATTAATTGTTAAAAATATTGACTGTGATCATCTTTATATTAATGCAAGTGATGAAAGGGGTATTGAAACTATTAGAGATAAAGTATCAGGCTTTGCTAGTACAATGTCTTTTAAACCACTTAAAGTTATTATTCTAGATGAAGCAGATTTCCTTACAATCCAAGCACAAGCATCATTAAGAAATGTTATTGAAACATTTTCTAGAACTACACGCTTTATCTTAACTTGTAATTTTATAGAACGTATTATAGATCCTTTACAGTCAAGATGTCAAACATTAAAAATTATACCACCTAGTAAAGTAGATGTTGTTAAACATTTACAAAAAATTATTGTAAAAGAAAATATTAAATACAAGACTGTAAATGATTTAGCAATAATAGTTAATAATAATTATCCTGATGTTCGTAAGATGCTTAATACTATACAGGTATCTACAACAGATAATGAATTAAATTTAGATACAACAGCATTAGTATCCTCTAATTACATGACAAAAGTATTAGAATGTTTAAAACAATCTAGTCCTAAATTTAATGAAATTAGACAAATAATTGCAGATGCAAATGTAAAAGATTTTGAAGAATTTTATAGATTTTTATATGACAATTCCTCAGAATATGCAAATAATAAAGAAGGCATGGTTGCCTTTCATATAAATGAATATTCTTATCAATCAAATTTTAGAATCGATAAAGAAATAAATTGTATGGCCTTAATAAATCAATTAATTAAACTTTAAATAAATAAATAAAATGAACAAAGACAAAGTAAACCCCCAAGTAGATCTTAAAAGTACTACACCATTTGAAACTCCAGAAGGAGGAAAAATATTCCAACAAGGAGTATTGTTAAGAAAAGTATCTAAATTTGTAGCAGGCACTGATGAAGATGCAGTAATGCCTATTCCAGTATTTTTTGATGCTAAAACTCAAAAGATTGTTGGTTTAACATTACCCCCTGAACTTAGAGAAGAATATAAAGAAGATATTATATAATAAAATGAACGTATTTAAGTGGCTAAATGAAATAACTGTTAAGAAGTCTCCATCTACTCAATTTTCTGATGAAGATTGGGATGGATGGAATTCTTACATGGTTCATAGATTTTTATCTATGAGTAAAGAATACATTGATATTGTTAATTTAGCACAAAAATTCCACCCAACAGATAAGAAAGGTCTTTATAATTTTTATAAAGAAATAATTCCTAAAAAAAAGGTATGGAATAAATACATTAAAAATCAAAATAAAAAAGATATAAAAGAATTATCTAAGATAGTAGCTAATTATTTAGAAGTTGGATGTAATGAAGCTAGTTCGTATATTCCCATATTAGGAAAAGAAGGAACTAATGATATTTTAAGTGGAATAGGCTTAGAGAAAAAAGAAATTAAAAAATTACTAAAAACAATATGATAACACAAGTATATAATATGTTAAAAACATCTGCAGAAGCAGATAAAACAAAAGCTCTTCTTAGTTTAGAATTATTATCTAATCATGCTGTAGGTATTGGGGATCATTCAACTGGAGATTTTTATAAGAATGCAGAAGAAGCACTTATAATGTTAGTTGATGCTGATGATAGATTAGCTACATTAGAAAAATATTTTGCAAAACCTGCTAAAGAAGTAATTAATGAGTGATATAATTAAAAAATTCGAAGAATCGATGAGTGATAGAGAAATAATGGATGCAAAATTCCCACCACAAAAACCAACATTTATTAAAGGGGGAGACGCTATTTCACCTATAAATGATAAAAAAATTGTTGAAAGACAAACTACAGATGCTGTGTTAGCCTTTGAATCAGAATATCCAGAATTATCGAATGAATTTAAAAATATCCAACATGAAATGTATAAAATGTTTGCAGCTAAGCATATGGATTATGGTTTAAATAATATTTCTTTAGGTGGTGATTTGAATAATATATCTGATAAAAAATTCTCACTTACAGGATTAGCTATTAGATTAACAGATAAAATCAGTCGTTTAAAAAATCTTTTACTTAATGGTAAAAATTTCGTTAAAGGAGAAGGTATGGAAGATACATTTCTTGATATAGCTAATTATGGCATTATTGGTCTTTTAGTAGGGCGAGATAAATGGAAGAAATAAATTGGCAAAGAAAAAACTTCCTATAGTAGTAAGAGATATCAGGGAAAACCCCCCTACTCCTCTTAATTTTGCAATTGAGAAGAATATATCATATTCACAATTATCAATGTTTACTCAATGTCCCAAAAAATGGGCATTACAATATAGAGATGGTCATAAAATAAGTGAACAAAGTATTCATATGACTTTTGGAACAGCTTTACATGAGGTTCTACAACATTATTTAGATATAATGTATGAAACAAGTGGAGCTGAAGCTGATAGAATTGATATTGAAGAATTATTTGAAGATACATTAAGAAAATGTTATGCTAATGATTATAAAAAAAATAAAAGCAAGCATTTTTCATCCCCTGAAGAGCTAAGAGAATTTTTTGAAGATGGTAAAGCTATTTTAAATAATTTTAAAAAGAAAAAAGGTGGACATTTTAATAAAAAAGGATGGTATTTAGTAGGTTGTGAAATACCAATAGTTATTGCGCCTAATATGCGTGTTAACCGCGTTAAATACATGGGTTACTTAGATATCGTAATGTACCATGAACCTACAAATACATTTAAGATAATCGACATAAAAACATCAACTAAGGGATGGGGTTCATATGCCAAAAAGGATGAATCTAAACAATTCCAGTTAGTGCTTTATAAATATTTCTTTAGTAAACAATATAATATACCAATTGAAAATATTGATATTGAATTTTTTATTGTTAGACGTAAAGTATATTTAGATGGTGAATACCCTCAAAAAAGAATACAAACATTTGTCCCTGCTTCTGGTAAAAATAAAATAAATAAAGCTACTAGAAATTTAGATGAATTTATAACTAAGGCTTTTAACTTGGATGGTACATATAAAGATACTATATTTGGGGCAAAACCAAGTAAATGGAATTGCACATTTTGTCCTTATAAAGAAAATATAGAATTATGCAATGCTGTTGGTAAAAACTTTTAATCTACATATATGTATAGACAAATATAACATTAAAAATAAAGATTATGGCAAACGCAAAAGACATGACACTAACAAGTGTAAAAGTAAAAAGTGATTTATTTGAAAATTTTAAAATTGAATGTGTTAAAAGAAAATTTAGTTTTCAAAAATTAGCAGATAGATCATTATTTCTATATCTTACAAATGAAGATTTTAGAAAAAAAATTAATTCTCAAGTAAATTTAGAGTTAGATAATTAACAATTAAAAAATAGTTTTTGAATATGAAAGAAGGTTACATTAAGCAAAAAGATAGAAAAAATATCTTATTGTTAACAGATGATATTAGAGTCCATTCAGGAGTAGCTCAAATAGGTAGAGAAATTGTACTTAATACTAGTCATAGATATAATTGGGTACAGTTAGCAGGAGCTATAAAACACCCAGATAAAGGAAATATACAAGATTTAAGTCAAGCAACGAATGAAGTAGCAGGGATTGATGATTCATATGTTAAATTATACCCTTGTGATGGTTATGGTGATCCTAAAGTATTAAGGGATGTTATTAAAAGAGAAAAAATTGATGCTTTGTTTCTGATAACAGATCCTAGATATTTTGAATGGTTATTTCATGTTGAATCAGAAATTAGAAAATCAATCCCAATAGCATATTTGAATATTTGGGATGATCTACCAGCTCCTATGTATAATAAAGAATTTTATAACTCATGTGATGCTTTATTTGGTATATCAAAACAAACTAAAAACATCAATGAAATGGTTTTAGGAAAAGATAGTAAATCTAAAATTATAAAATATATTCCTCATGGTTTAAATCATAAAATATTCAAACCTATAGATAAAAATAATAAAGATATTAAAGAAATTCTTAAACATTTAACAGGTAACTCAGAGGATGATAAGTTTACATTATTTTTTAATTCCAGAAATATTAGAAGAAAAAGTATACCTGATACTATTTTAGCATGGAAATATTTTTTAGATGGGTTACCATCAAAAGAAAGGAAAAATTGTCAATTTATACTTCATACAAGTCCAATTGATGAACATGGTACAGATATACCAGCAGTAATTAATTTTTTATTCCCTGAAAATGATCACAATATAATTATATCAGGAAATAAATTAGCTACTGAGCAAATGGCTTTACTATATAATATAGCTGATGGTGTTATTTTGTTATCATCAGCAGAAGGATGGGGGTTATCATTAACAGAAGCATTGCTTACAGGAACTCCTATTATAGCTAATGTAACCGGGGGAATGCAAGACCAAATGAGGTTTGAAGATGAAAATGGAAAATGGTATACTCCAAATCCAGAAGTTCCATCTAATCATAAAAAAACATACACTAAATGTGGTAAATGGGCATTACCTGTATTTCCTACAAATTTATCATTAGTTGGATCCCCTAAAACTCCGTACATTTATGATGATAGATGTAATTCAGAAGATGCTGCTTTACAAATTAAAGCGTTATACAATATGGGAGATAAAAAAAGAAAAGAAATAGGTAAGTTAGGTCTAAAATGGGCATTAAGTGAAGAAGCTGGATTTACGTCTGAAAAAATGTCTAATAGAGTAATTGAAGGAATGGATGAGTTGTTTCAAACTTGGACACCTAGAGAAAATTTTACATTTAGTGATGATAAAAATTATCAAAAGAATAGATCTTTAAACCATAAATTAATATATTAATATGAAAAATACATTTGTAATAAGTTGTCCAATTGACACATATAGTGGTTATGGAGCAAGAGCTAGGGATTTTGTTAAAGCTTTAATTGAATCTGATAGGTATGATATTAAAATATTACCGCAAAGGTGGGGTAATACACCTGAAAAATTTATTGATAATAATAAAGAAAAATGGGGGTTTTTAAATAATCATATAATTCCTCAATTAACTGAAAAACCTGATTATTGGTGTCAAATTACTGTGCCAAATGAATTCCAACCAGTTGGAAAATATAATATTGGTTTAACAGCTGGAATTGAAACTACAGTATGTGATGGTACTTGGTTAGAGGGTTGTAATAGAATGAATTATATACTTACATCATCAGAACATTCAAAAAGAGTATTTGAAACTACACAATTTACTAAAGATGGAGATGAAAATGAAATTGTTAAATTAGAAGTACCTATTAAAGTTATAATGGAAGGTGCAGATCTTAATACTTATAAAATTATAGATGAATTTACAAATAAAGACTTATACAATCATATAAATAACATACCAGAAGATTATGCTTATTTATTTGTGGGACATTGGATGCAGGGTGAATTAGGTCATGATAGAAAAAATGTTGGACTTTTAATTAAAGCATTTTATGAAATATTTAAAAATCAAAAAGTTAAACCGGCTTTAATTCTAAAAACAGCAGTAGTAGGAGGGAGTCATATGGATAGGGCAGAAATACTAAGAAGGATTGATATGATTAAGGGTCAAGTTGAAGCAGAATCATTACCTACCGTATATCTTATTCATGGTGATATTTCAAATACTGAAATAAATGAATTATATAATCATCCTAAAGTTAAAACAATGGTATGTTTAACAAAAGGAGAAGGATTTGGTAGACCATTATTAGAATTTAGTTTAATTGACAAACCTATTATCACTACAGGATGGTCTGGTCATACTGATTTTTTAAAAGAAGGTAATGTTGGGTACGCAAGTGGAGAATTAGAAGAAGTACATAAATCAGCCCAAGCACCTAATATGTTATTAAAAGAAGCAAAATGGTTCAAACCTAATTTAGGTGATGTAAAATACTTATTTAATGATACTTTTAAAAATTATAAAGATTGGGTTACAAAAGCTAAGCGTCAAGGAAAAATATCTAGAAATGAATTTAGTTATGATGGAATGGTAAAACAAATCTTAGAAATTTTAGATTTTAATTTACCCTCTTTACCTAAGAAAATGGAATTAAAACTTCCAACAATTTCAAAAATTAAAATGCCTAAAAAACCCTCAAAATTAAAAAAAGTATAGATATGGTAACAGATGATAAATTAGTAAAATGTAATAGATGTAGTGGGGATGCTTGCTATAAACATGAAGTAAATGGTATAGAATTATATTCTTGTTATGGATGTGGGTTTTGTACTTCTTCAGTAATGAAAAAAGGTGAAAAATTCTTTGAAGAACAAATAGAAATTCTTCCTGAATTGTATAAAGCTTTATTAGGTGAAGATGATGAAGGAATGGTTTGGATGCCTCAAACAGTTAATTTACCACAACAAGGTATGGTATTTGCTGCTGTAGCAAAAGAATTTGGTGTTGAAAATGAAACACCTTCACAAGATAATTATGAGTGGGCAGCTGTTAAAGCAATTGAAATTAAAGAAGAAGATAAAGAAAAATATCCTATCCCAAATAAAAAAGGAGAATATTATGAGTGGAGAATGGATATGACAACTGAAAAAAGATTTGCACATAATGATTTTGTGGATGCTTTAGATTATATAGATGTGTTTAAAAAACAATAAAATGGTAGATTATATAAAACAAGCTATAAATAGATTACTAAAACCAAAAGTTAAAAATTATAAAAAAGCTATTGTAACTGGGGGAAATGGATTTATTGGATCTCATATAGTTGATTCTTTAGTAAATAACGATAAATTTGATGAAATTAGAATTATAGATAATCAATCTTCAGAGGCACATGAACAGTTTTATTTTAATGGTTCACCAAAAGTAAGAAATTTTTGTTATGATATTAGTGAATATGATTTAATAAAAAATATATTTAAAGATGTAGATGTAGTTTTTCATTTAGCTGCAGAGTCTAGAATACAACCTGCAATTCTAAACCCAGCATTAGCAGCAAAAACTAATGTAACAGGTACATGCAATGTTCTACAAGCTGCAAGAGAAGCAGGATGTGATAGAGTAATTTATTCTTCTACCTCATCAGCTTATGGTTTAAAAAATTCACCACCTTTAGAAGAAACTATGCCTAATGATTGTTTAAACCCTTACTCAGTAACTAAAGTAGCTGGTGAAGAATTATGTAAAATGTATACTAAATTATTTGGTTTTAAAACTATAATATTTAGATATTTTAATGTATATGGAGATAGAGAATGTACTAAAGGTCAATATGCTCCTGTTATTGGATTATTTTTAAAGCAAAAAGCATCAGGTAAAGATATGACAGTTGTAGGAGATGGGCTACAAACTAGAGATTATACCAATGTTAAAGATGTTGTAAATGCAAACCTTCTAGCAATGGATTGTAAAGAAGGATTTGGTGAAGTTTATAATGTGGGTACGGGAATTAGTCATAGTGTGTTAGATCTAGTAAAGATGATGGGGGGTAAAGCAAAACATATACCAAAAAGAATTGGTGAAAGTAGACACACTAAAGCTAATATATCAAAAACCAAAAAAGTATTAGGTTGGGTTCCAAAAATTAAAATAAAAGATTATTTAAAGTAGGAATCCTAAAATTACTTTCGTATATTTAATCAAACAAAATTAGAATATGAAAATAAGTTATGCGATAACTGTCTGTAATGAATTTGTAGAAATCCAAAAACTAATCCCTTTCCTTTTAAAACACAAAAGATATGAGGATGAAATTGTTGTACTTTATGATATTAATAATGGTCATGAAGGTATAGAACAATTTTTAAGAGCAAAATCTATCAATGGAGAATTTAATTGGGTACCAGGTGAATTCAAAGGACACTTTGCTGACTGGAAAAATAAATTAACTTCAATGTGTAGTGGAGATTGGATCTTTCAAATAGATGCAGACGAAATTCCACATATGGATTTAATTGAATATCTACCAGAAATCATTTTAAGCAACCCAGATAATGAAGTAATTAGAGTACCTAGGATTAATACAGTATATGGTTTAACTGAAGAGTATGAAAGACAATGGAGTTGGAGAGTAAATGATAAAGGTTGGGTTAATTGGCCTGATTTTCAATGGAGAGTATATAAAAATCATCCTAAAATTAAATGGGTAAATAAAGTACATGAAGTACTAGAGGGTTATAGTACATATTCTGATCTTCATGAAGAGGAATGTTTTGCATTGTACCATCCTAAAGATATAGAAAGACAAGTTAAACAAAATAATTATTATAATACATTATGAGAAAATACTTACCTACATTATCAGAATTAGTAGATAGATTATCTATTGTTCAATTAAAAGAAGTATTTATTACGGATCATAAAGAAGAATATGCTAAAGAAATAGCAGAAATAACTTATGATATAGGTGAAATACTTAAAGAAGATAAAATTCAGCTTACTGGGGAAGATGTAAGAGCAATAGTAGTACTATCACAAATGAATTTACACATTTGGCATAATGAAACTAAATACAGAGCTGGAACTGGGGATGGTAATTTAGGTTTAACTCATGGTTTAAATGGTATTAGAAATACTGCAAAGAATAAAATACAAGAAAATGGGGATGGTAGAAAAGATTATAAAATTGATTGTATAGCAGCAGAATTTAAAGATTGGGAAATATCGTGGTAAGTATAATAATTCACATATTACCCCAAGAAATTGATCAATTAGAACAAACTTTAATTTCTTTAAAAAAGTGTAGTGTTTACACTAATAAAGAATATTTAGTTGAAGTTGTATTAAATAATAATCTTACAAGATGGGAAAAAAGTACTTTTCCTCAACATTTTTTTATAAATAAATTATCAAAATTAGAAAAATTAACTAAAAGTTGGGCTAAAACTAATTTTTGGGTAAGTGAAAAAGGTGAATCTATGGGTTGTACTGATCCACGTAGAAAATGTATTCAATATGATACTGAGGCAACAATATGGTTAGATGTTGATATAATATTTAGTGATACTATTTTAGGACATTTAGAAGCAGCTATTGATAGTATAGATAAAGACTATTATATAATAACCCCAGAAACAACAAGATTATGGGATAGTACGTGGGATGTTATTACTAATAAAGAGGCATTAAAGGATGAAGCTAACCATAATAACTATTTTAAAAGAGATCCATATATAACGACAGGATTAAAAGGTGATGTTTATTTAAAACCTATTAATACTTTTAAATGGGCTGGTGGTTGGTTTACTTGTATTTCATCAAAATTAGTTAAAAAAGTTACAATACCCAAAGAAATGGGTCCTTATTATCAAGATGATACTTTTTTGATGGTCTGTTATAATGAATTAAAAAAACTAGGAGTATTAAATCCTACTCAGTACATTATGGTAAATGAGGTTATAATTGAAAATAATCTATTTAGATTTAACCCATATCAAGAATATTTACATACTATAGATAAAAGAGAAGAATTTAAAAAAATAGCTAATGATAACTTTAATTTATGTGTAAAAAATACAATAGAAAATATTAAACAATAATCTATATGAAGATAATTTCTCATTTTATCCCTCAAGAAAGATATGAAAGAAGATTAGGAAATATTGAAAGGTTTAAAGATTTACCTATAACAATATTTAATGATAAAATAGCTACAATTGAAGAATTGGCTATTAATCCAATTAATATATTATTAATCAATGAACCAAATGAATTTTTTGGATTTCATGATTATGCTAAACAGTGGGGACATTTATACACAGCTGTATTAAGTTGGAATTCAGATATAAGTCTACCTAATTCTGAAATATTTCCTCATGGTGAACGAAATATTGATTTAGATTATTGTATGGAATTTCGGAGAGATAAAGAAAGAGTATTTGAAGTTAATTTTTTAAGAGGTATACTAAATAAAATTGAAGGGCACCATTTAAGACATAGAATATTTGATAAAGAATCAGAAATAAAAATACCACATAAATGGTATCCGCATTTAAGTGATTTTGATCACAAGAAAAATAATAGACCAGATGGTAATGATTTGCCAAATGGTAACCCAATTGAAGGTGAAGGTAAAAAAGAATTATGGAATAGAAATGCTATGTTTCATGTAGCTGTAGAAAACTCAAGACATAATAATTATTTTACAGATAAGATTATAGATTGTTTTTGCACTAAAACCATTCCAATTTATTGGGGTGCTCCTTATATAGGTGATTTTTATGATGATAGAGGTATTATACATTTTGAAGATGAAAATGAATTAGTAGATATTATAAATAAATTAACACCTCAAGATTATTATGATATGAAACCTTATATTGAGGTTAATTATCAAAGAGCATTAGAAAATAGTGATTTCTTCAAACGAATTGAAGGGTGGATTGATGAATTAGTTAAAATAAATAATTTATAAATGAAAATATTAGTAATAGGAGATAGTTGTTTAGATGAATATATTTACTGTACAACAGATAGATTTTGTCCAGATGCACCCGTACCTGTTTTAAAACCAGAATCATATGTTTCAACTGAAGGTATGGCTGGTAATGTAGCAGATAATTTAAGAGCTTTAGGTGTTGAGGTTGATTTAATTTCGAATGCTAACCAAATTAAAAAAACAAGATATGTTGATGAAAGGACAAATCATATGTTTGTTAGAATTGATGAAGGTGAAGATGATATATTTCCTATAGCTAAAAAAACTTTAGAAAAAATTGAATGGAATGAATATGATGCTGTTATTATAAGTGATTATTGTAAGGGATTCCTTACAGAAAATGAAATTGCTTATATTTCAAATCAACATATAAATACTTTTTTAGATACTAAAAAATCTATTGGGAATTGGGCTTCAAATATTAACTTTATAAAAATTAATGAAGTTGAATTAGATCATAGTATTGGTTTTTTACATGATAATGAAGAAGAATTTTCTAAAAAAGTAATTACAACATTAGGAAGTAAAGGAGCACAATATCAAGGAATTAAATATCCCGTAGATAAAGTAGATGTTAGAGATACTAGCGGAGCTGGTGATACATTTATGGCGGGCTTAGTATACGCATATATAAACGGTAATAACACACAAATACCAGATGCAATTAAATTTGCTAATAAATGTTCAACACAAATAGTACAGAAAAAAGGTACAGCAAAAGTTAACTTAAAAGAATTAAATAATGAAGTATAAATTTAGTAAAAAATTAAAAGATGTAGCAATTATCCAACCAGACATACATCATGATTATAGAGGTGAATATATTGAAACTTGGAATGTAGAAAATTATAAAATATTCGACCATTTAGTTAATAATAATAAACCTATAATATTCAAACAAGATGATATTAGTACATCAGTAAAACATACATTAAGAGGATTACATGGTGATGATAAAACATGGAAATTAGTTTCATGTGTTTATGGTTCATTGTTACAAGTAGTAGTTGATATGAGAGAATCAAGTGACACTTATTTAGAATATGATATGTTCAGCATTAATGATAAGAATAGGAACCAAATATTAGTACCACCGGGTTTTGCTAATGGTCACTTAGTAATGAGTGATTTTGGGGTATTTAGCTATAAACAATCAACACTATATACAGGTGCATCAACTCAATTTACAGTTAAATGGAATGAACCTAAATTAAATATTCCTTGGCCTATTGATAATCCTATATTATCTTCACGTGATAAAAATGTAAAACTACTATGAAAGAAAGTGTATTAATAACAGGAGGAGCTGGTTATTTAGGATCAGTACTAGCTGAAGTTTTATTAGATGAAGGTTATAATGTAACTGTATTTGATAATTTAATGTATAAACAAACTTCATTATTACATCTATGTAATAAAAAAAGATTTAATTTTATTAAAGGAGATGTTACTAATAAGAAGGAATTATTACCCCAAATTATTAATAATAACATTATAATACCGTTAGCTGCTATTGTAGGAGCACCTGCATGTGATGCTAATAAAGAATTAGCAACAGCCATTAATTATGGTCAAATACAATTTATTGTAGATAACTTAAGAAAGGACCAAAAATTATTAATGCCTAATACAAATAGTCAATATGGCAGTTCAAAAAATATAATTACTGAAGATTCACCATTTAACCCTTTATCACACTATGCTATTACTAAATGTGATGCTGAAGAATATATAATGGATTGGGGGAATGGTATATGTTTAAGATTAGCTACTGTATTTGGTTCATCCCCTAGAATGCGTACTGATTTATTAGTAAATGATTTTGTGTATAAAACATTAACAGAAGGTGTATTAGTTTTATTTCAATCACATTTTAAAAGAAATTATATACACGTAAGAGATATAGCTTATACTTTTTTACACTGTATTAAAAACTATGATAGACTAAATGGTGAAGTATTTAATGTTGGATTATCTAATGCTAATTTAAATAAAAAAGAATTAGCTGAAACAATTAAAAGATATTACCCAAACTTAGTAATAATAGAAAATGAATTTTCAACAGATAAAGATAATAGAAATTATATAGTATCTAATGATAAGTTAGAAGCAACAGGTTGGAAGCCTAAATATACTATAGAAGATGGCATTGACGAATTAGTATCAGCATATAAAATGGTTATATCAGATAATAATAAAAAGTATACAAATTTATGATAAGTATAAAAACTCAACACCCGATAGCTATAGATTCACCTGATCATTTATATCCTTGGGGAACTAAAAATGATAATTCAACTAATGCAGGATTTATAGATGATATTAGTAATTTTTGCAAACAGAATGGTAAGTCTAATTTTAATTTTTTGGATTTAGGATGTTCTGGGGGTCAGTTAGTGATAGATGTTCTTAATAGGGGTAATTTAGCTGTGGGTTTAGAAGGAAGTGATTATAGTGTAGTTAATAAAAGAGCAAATTGGCCTAAATATCATAATAAGAATTTATTTACATGCGATATAACCAAAAAATATGAACTATTCAATAATAACTCACACATTAAATTTGATATAATATCAGCTTGGGAAGTTATTGAACATATTGCTGAAAAGGATTTAGTACCATTTTTTACTCATATTAGTAACAACTTAAATCCTGGTGGATTATTTTGTGGTTCAATATCACAAAAAGAAGAGGTATTAGAAGGGTATAGATTGCACCAAACTGTATGGAATGAATTAACATGGTATTCTAATTTACCTACTATTTTAAAAGGATTAAATTTAAAACTATATGATTATTCATTTAAAAATAAAGTAAGAGAAGATTATGGTTCCTTCCATATAATATTATTAAAAGATTAAGTATGAAAATATTAGTAACAGGATCTACAGGATTTGTAGGTAAACATTTAGTAAAAAAGTTAAAAAAAGAAAAACATGAAATTGTAGAAATTAATTCTACTAATTTTACTAGTATGTGGAATTTAGAAAAAAATACAATTGATGTTATTGTACATTTAGCTGTAAAAACAGAAGCAGGAGGATATTGCCAAAAACACCCAGGAGAACAATGGGTCATTAATAATAGTATTAATGCTGATATGTTAGCTTATTGGGCTGATAACCAACAAAGAGCCCATATGATTACTTTTGGTTCTTCATGTGGTTATAATAATAATGTTATAAAATCTGAAGATAATTATTTAACAGGAGAACCTGAAGAAGGTTATGAAGTATATGGGATGGCTAAAAGAAACTTATTAGTAGGGTTAAAAGCTTTAAATAAAGAATTTTTTATGAGTTATAATTACTTAATTCCATCTGTATTTTATGGTCCTGATTATAATTTAAATGATAAACATTTTATATTTGATTTAATAAGAAAAATAAAAGCAGCAAAAGATTTAGGATATAATGTTACACTTTGGGGGGATGGTACACAAGAAAGAGAATTGATTTATATAGATGATGCTATTGAATTAATCATGGCTTGTATTGATAATACTGAATCTCCTACTATATTTAATTTATCATCAGGTAAAACTCATACTTTAAAAGAATATGCACAAGCTATATGTGATATAGTTGATTTTGATTCTAAAAAAATTGTTTGGGATGAAGATCAATTTGTAGGTTCACCAAGTAAAAAACTAGTTAATACCCATTTAAAAGAATATAAATTTACTACTTTAAAAAAGGGGTTAATAAAAACAATAAAATATTATGAAGATTGCATCCGTAACGGTAAATAGAAATGATGGTTATAAAGACTTCGAAAGGGGAATTATACATTTTAAATCAATGGTTGAAACTTTTGATGAAGTTAATTATGTAGATTGGAATTCTCCAGATGGGTCTTTTATATGGGAAATTGATGAGAAACTTCCTAAAACTGGAAGGATTAAACATTATTGTATTCCTAGTAGTACTGTTAATCAAATAATATTTGATGCTAATGCTCAAAAATGCAATGAAGGAATTAGTAGAAATATAGCTATAAGAAGAAGTGATGCTGATTGGATAGTATCAACTAATATAGATGTAATCCCACCTACAAGAAGAGAATTAAAAAATTTAATTAAAACATTAAATAAAAACACATTTTACACAGTATCTAGAAGAGAAGCCCCAAAAGATTTAATACAAACAAATGGTAAATCATTAAAAAATTTAAGAGAAGCACTAATTAATATTCCAGCTAGACATTTTCCAGCTAAAGTCTCTCCTAATGATAATTTTAGTTTAATAAATTGTTGTGGGGATTTTCAAATAGCACATAAAAGTGTTTGGGAAAATATTAAAGGATTTGAAGAAGAAATGATATATGCTTGTTTTATAGATACTAATATTCAGAAAAAAGCAGTAATAAATGGATGTAATTTAGAAGTTAAATATGAGCCCGCAATTTATCATATGGAACATGGAGCATATTTTACAAAAGAAGATGGTACAAGAGTAAATGATAATGAAAATAAAGGAGCATATAAAGGAGATAATAAAGCATATAATGATGTTTATAGTTGGGTAGAAAATTTTACAACTTCTAAAAATAATAAAAATTGGGGATTGTTTAACATTGATATAGAAGTAGAAGTAATATAATATTTATAAATGAACCTCTTAAATCCCTCACTATGGAAGAAAAAGTCAAAGAGAACAAAAATAAAACAACCCTTATAGAAATTGTTTATAATGATGCCGAAGATTTAAAAAAATTAGCAATAAGAGAAGAATTTAGACAATTTATTATTGAAGATGTTTTAGATACTATTAAAGATGCTATTAAAAATAATTTAAATAAAGTTGAACTATTTAACATATTTAATTTATCTTTAGTTGTTGAATTAGATAAATCTAATTATAAAAGTGTATTATCTAATATTATCCAACATTATATTAAAGATGAAGATTATGAAACCTGTGATTTAATTAAAAAATTAATAAATGAAATTTAAAGTTTATAATAAAAACAGTGAAGAAAAGGATGCTATTATGCTTTTTAATGCAGATAGTATAGAAAGAGCCATCGCTTTTGCTAGTGGTATTAAACAAATGGATACTAAACAATTTTTAAAAATATTTAAAGTAGTAGAAGTAGATGAGTGAAGGATTTGAAGATAAAGATGATTTAAAAAATCTATTTAAGGAAATATTAGGATCAGATGTAACTATTAAAGATACTTTAGTGGCCACAGATGAAAGTTTGTTTTGTTTATTAATAAATAAATTAGATAAAGCTCATAAAGATGATGAAGCTTTATTTGAATTATCGGGTATTGATTTAACTAAATCAAAGAGTGAATTATGGTTAATTATTGAAACTTTATTAAAAGTACATTATGGAGAATCATCATTTGATATGATAATGTGGTGGTTATTAGATAGATTTAACCCAGATGGTAAAGTTGTTCCTTTTGAAGGTGAAGATGGAAAAACATATTCCATTATAACAGCTAAAGATTTATATCAATTTTTAATGCATAGGTTTCCCAAATAATATTATAAATAGTTTGGATTTTGCGTGTATCCTTCGTATATTTCGGTAAATAAATTAAGGTTACGTATAATTATAACTATGAAAAGAACATATCCAAAAGATTTGAAGATGATATCCTGTGTATCATGTAAAGAAGAAATGCCCGAACTAAGATTAACTAAATTTGGTTATAAAGTTTGCGTTGACTGTTCAACCACAGGAGCATATAAAGCAGTAAGTACAGTTAATGGTACAGGTGATCATACTTGGAATGATATCCAAATTATGTCTCCTGAACAAGCATTAAAGGTAGAAGAAGTAAATAATCGAAAACCCAAATGGGATAAATACGATAATTAAAAATGCCAAAAGCAAAACCTTTAAATAAGGAGTTAATTGTAGCAGCTATGGGTAAAACTAAATCTAATAGAGCTGCTGCACGCTATTTAAACTGTTCATATGTTCATTATAAAAAATGGGCTAAATTATATGAAAGTAATACGCATGATAACTTATTTGAGCAACATAAAAATCAATCTGGGAAAGGTATACCTAAATTTCTTAGGAGTAAAGGTAAAGAACCAGCTTTATTAGATATTATAGAAGGAAGAATAGATGTTTCATCTTTTTCTCCTGATAAAATTAAATATAGGTTAATAACAGAAGGTCATTTACTTGAAGAATGTTCTTTATGTAAATTTCATGAGCGTAGAGTATCTGATTATAAAATGCCTCTATTATTACATTTTAAAGATAATAACAAAAAAAATTATAGAAAAGAAAATATTGAATTATTATGTTATAATCATTATTTTTTAACAGTTGGGGATATATTTTCAGATAAGCAAATAAAAGGTATAGAAGATCATGTTCCTGTAAATCAAAGTACAGTTGAATGGGAATTAGATGATTATCAAAGACAAAGATTAATAGAATTAGGATTAGAAAAACCAGAGGATGATGGTTTGAATTTAATATCATATAAATAATATGGTTAAAAAAATAAGAAATATAAAAAAGCACAAAAAACACGATCAAATAGTAAATGATTATGATAAGATAAAATCGAGACATCTTGAAAAATTAGCAAATAAAATGTTAAAAGATGAAGAAAAAAGAGATAATTTAAGATCAAAAAGTATAAAAGGTAATTTTTTAGATAAGTTTTAAAAATGGCAACAGTAGTAAATGTAGAAAATGTTGAAGAATTTGAGCAAAGGATTAAGGATAAAGATATAATAATATCTAAACTTATTGTGAGTAGTATACTACAAAATTTAATTGGAAAAAAGAAACACATCCATATACTTGAAATTTACATAAAAGATGAAGACTCAATAGTAGATGTAACTTGTCATAGAGATGATTTTATAGAAACATTAGAAGAAAATTTACAAATCCATGTTTACCATGAAGATTATGAATCATGTTCAGGGATAAAAAAAGCAATCGAATATTTAAAAGAAGAATAATATGAAATTTTTTACAAGAAAAACATTAAAAAACTACAGTTTTTTATGTTTAGGTGCAATTTGTTTAACATTAATTTTAAATTTATGTGATCAAAATAGAATACTAAAATCAAATTCTATTGAATATAAAAATTATATAGATGATTTAATTGAAAAAACAGACAGTTTAGAAAATGAAATTGATACTTTAATTTATAATAGGGAATTATCAAGATATGATATAGATAAAGATGATATTTTAGAAGCTATTATGTTTATTGAATCTGGGAATAATAATAATGCTTATGCTGCCGGTGAAGATGCTGTAGGGTGTTTACAAATTAGAAAATGTATGGTAGATGATGTTAATAGAATTTTAAATAGAAAAAAATCATCAATATATTTTAACTACAGTGATAGATGGGATAGAAAAAAATCAATAGAAATGTTTAATATATTTGTTACTTATTATAAATTAAATACAGCTGAAGAAATAGCAAGAGGTTGGAATGGTGGTCCTAAAGGTATAAATAAATCAACAACTGTGCAATATTGGAATAAAGTTGAAGCGGAGTTAAGTAGTTGATATATTTATAATAAAAATGGCAAGAGTAATATCATCTAACTATGCAAAGTCAAAAAGGAAAAAAAGACCAGGCATACATTCAAAAACTAAATCATCTAAATCAAAAAATAGTGTTAACTATAAAAAAGCATATAGAGGACAAGGTAAATCATGAGTATAAAAGGAAATGATAAAGATGAACATTTAAGAGGAGCTGGAGATGTAGTTGAGTGGGTTATGGAAAAATCAGGGATTAAATATTTAGTAAAAAGAGTATATGGTCAATGTGATTGTCAAAAAAGGAAAAATAAATTAAATGAATTATTACCATTTAATCCAAAGTCAAATTATACTGAGACTGTAACACAATTAAAAAATGAGTAATAATACAAAATTAGAAAGTTTGTTTGACGAGTTAACCTTTACAGATATATTTGAAACATTTGATGAAGAATATTTAATAAAGCTAGCATCAACAAATCCAGAACAATTAAATAGAATGTGTATTTTTTTGACACTGGATAATCAATTAAGATTAGAAAAATCGGTAGACATGCCTATAGAAAAAATGAATTAATTTATGAAAAAATTACTAATAATACTAGCACTTATATTCTCCTCATGTGGGGTATATAAATCCACCCCAGTAGATAAATGTTGTGAAACTGATGTAGTTTATTTAGAAGACATAAAATCAGGAACTACAGTATTTTCAACTTTAGATTTTAACACTATTACACTAGACTTCAATCTAGGATTTTATAGAAGTTCTGATTTATATTGGTTTCATAATTATGGTTATTGGGGTTCAAGACCATTATGGATGGATTTTAATTTTTATCAAGGTAATCTTTATTCTATTCATAGCCCATATTATTCATATTTTAATAGACCCTGGAATTATTGGGATTGGTATATGAGACCTTGGATGCCCTCCAATAATTGGAATCAAGGACCATATAATAACTCAGGTTACAACGTTGTTTACAACTCAGGTAGAAGAAATAGTTTAATAACAGATAATAGAATGGCTATAAAAGATAGAATAGCTTTTGGAAAAATTGGTAATTCAAGATTAGTAACTAATAAACCAGTTACACAACCAAAACCTCCCAAACCAAATAAACCTGTTATATCAACTAAACCAGTATGGAATAATAAACCTATACGTAATAACAATAAACCCGTATATAATAACAATAAACCCGTATATAATAACAATAGACCAATTAATAACAGTAGACCAGTTATAAATAATAACTCAAGATCTACGCGTAGTAATACAAAATCTGGTAGAAATCCCCGCTAAAATATTTGGATACCTGAAGAAGGGTTCGTATATTTACGTATAAATGAGGTGCAAGCCCAACACAGTTATGAAACAAAAAGTATTATATTTACATGGTTTAGAAAGTCCACAAGGTGGTGAAAAAGTTGATTATTTAGCAACTAAATGTTATGTTCATGCACCTTCTTTAGATTATACTAGAAATGATATTTTTACATTTTTACTTAAAACAATAGAAGAATTCCAACCTGATTTAATTATTGGTTCTAGTATGGGTGGGTATGCAGCTTATGTATTAGGAGGTCTTTATCAATTACCAGTATTAGCATTTAATCCAGCATTACATAGTAGAACAATTGAGCCCAATTTTCCTAAATTTGCTAAATCTCACATACCTAGTGAATTAACAATTGTTATTGGTAAACAAGATAATATTGTTGATGGAAATAGAACATTAGATTACTTAAAGGATCATATCCAAGATAAAACAGTTAATTATAAAATTGAACATATTAAAGAAATGGGTCACAGAATCCCACTTCAAGTATTTACTGATATGTATAATAAAATATGAGTTTCAATTTAACAAAATATTTCAGAAATAAGTATTTAAATGAAGTAGAAATCCCAAAAAATACTTGGAAACCATTATCATCTAATGAACTTAAAGATTTAGAAGATGATATTCTTAATTTAATTCAGAATGCTTATGGTCCTATAGGTGGTCATCCAAATTATAAATCAATTAGTGATATAGCAGGATCAGATTATCAAGTTATAGACTTAGATGATGACCCAGAAATAGATGCTGTTACTGTAAGTAAAAATAGAGCAGGAGGAACAAAGCATGTTGGCTTAGGACATGATGGTACAAAACCAGCAAAAAGAGGTTCAATAGGTCATACTATTAACCAATTAGGTAAATCGTCAAATTATATTGAAGCATCAGGTAAAATGTCTGATATATTACAAAATGCTAATGTTTCTCAAGTTAAAGATGGAGAAACAATAAAAAAAGCACTTAAAGGAAAAGATATAAAATTATATGATGATGGGTCATATGAAAGAAAGTTAGGTGGTAAAGTATTTGTAAAAAAGATGTTCGGAAAACCCATGGTATAAATTTGGTTACCTGAAATATCTTTCGTATATTTACGTATAAATAAAAAATAAAGGTTATGCCCATAGTAGAATTTTCAAATCTAAATAAATACGGAAATCTTCGAACTAGGAGATTTTGGCAAGAAAAAAGCAATTTAAGTATTAATCCTAAAGGATTTGGTCCTTTTATTGGATTTAGGTTATTTAAATATGATTATGAACATCATATGCCTCCTTCATTGGTTAATATAGGTGGTAAAAAGTATATTGTTCCTACATGGGATGAAGTTTTACCTGAAACAAGATTAGAGGATATTAATTGGATTAAACCTAAGATTAAAAAAGTTAAAAAATCAAAAACTATTACTAGAACACATATTAGTGGAAGTGGGTTAGGTGAATATACAACAAAATTTTACCCAGATTCAGGTAAATATCATTGTTCATGTCCTGGTTATTGGAGATCAAGTGGTAATTGTAAACACGTAAAAGAATTAAGAAATGAATAGAGGTAGACCTGTTGAAAAGGATGAAGTAAAAAAGGTATACGAGCAAGTATTTTATGAGGTTCCTTCAAAACCAGAATTAGGAGAAACAACTACATGGTATTATGATGTAGATAAAGCTCCTAACGGTCCTTATAAAGTAGTAACTACATTTCCTAAGGGAGTTAAATACCCTAAAGTAAAAATTGAAAAAAATAAAACATATGGTAAAATGCCTGTTGTGTTAGTTTTTAAAACCTCCAATAGAAGTAATGCAAAAACTAAAATAAAAGTTTGGAGGAATACAAATATAGATTATATTGCAACTGCCGACAAACTTCCAGGAGTACCAGAAAAAGCAGTAATATTACATTTGTCAGTTGGTGAAGGTTTTATTAAAAAATATAAACAGGAATATAATCTCTAATATGTATAATAAAAGAACAAGATAATGGCAACAAGAGCACTTATAGGACACTTAGATAAAGACAGAAAGTTTGTGTCTACTTATAATCACTATGATGGTTACCCAGATGGTTTGGGTAAAACATTAGAGAAATTCTTCAACACTGATGAAAAAGCAAGAGTTGTAGCTAATACAGGATATATTTCATCAATAGACCCAGATAGTGGAGAAATTGAATCAAAATATAAAGAATCTGCTGATAAAATGATTCTTGATGATGATATAGTAGAAGCAGGATTACAAATTGGGGAAAAGGTAGATGAGTTTGGTGGTGATTATGGATATGTATGGTTTGATAACGAATGGATGTCATTTAAAAATAATGGTATTCGTTCTATAGCAGATCAATTCGAAAAAGAAATGCCAGCAGATGCAGGTGGAATATTTAGAGTAGATGAAATTAAAGAAGAAAATATTATGGAACAAGGTTATGAAGCAAAATGGGCTAAGTTTTTAAACGAAGCCAAAGAAATGGATTTTAATGTAATTAGAAAATTCATTCAAGATGATTTACAAAGAGGTGATCAAGAAGATCCAGCATTGGATGCTTACATTGAATCACTTCAAAGAGACTTTGCAGCAGGCAGAGACAGTGATTATAGTGATTATGAAATGGACGACTTTGTTGAAGATTTCCAAAACTATGAAGCTGATAAAATGGATTCCTAAATTACATATAGTACAGGTAGGATCCCCAGGTCAAATTTATTATCATTCACGTTCGACATTTGAAGATGTACAACGGGCAATGATAAGTTATCCAAAGTAGTTGGCCACTACGTTTTCAAATAAAACTATTTATTAACCAAAATCAAAAAAATGAAAAAAATGATTTTAACATTGGCTCTCGGCTTGTTTTTAACAGTTGGAGCTAACGCACAAGAAGTGCAAAACACAAAAGGTGACTGGTACGTTGGTACTGGTGACATTGCAAATGTATCATGGACTGATTGGTCTTTAAGCCCAACAGTTGGATATGCTATAACAGATGACCTTATGATAGGGGCAAATGTTTCTCAAGCAGATTCAACAGAGGACTTAACTCTTGATCTACATGCTAGATATTTCTATAAAGGATATTTCGCGTATGTGGCTACAGATGGACTAGACACAGATGGTATGAAATTAGGAGTTGGTAGAATGTTTTCTATCCACAAAGGAGTATTCCTAGATCCTAAAGTTGTATACGATACAGCAGCTAAAACTACTAACTTACAGTTAGGGTTTGGGTTGAAGTTTTAATATTGTTTAACTTAAATTAAATTAAAATGGAAAATGTAATTAAGTATGTAACTGGATTTTTTAGTGGGTTATTGTCAATTATGATGGCAGTAGTTCCAGTAGCGATCCTATGGAATGTTTTAACTGGTCAAACTATATTCGGGATGGATGTAGTAGCGAATTTAACAAGTTTAATCTCAAGCTTTGGTGAGGGGGGATTTGTTGGATTAGTAGCCCTAGTGATTTTAGCAAAATTCTTTATGGATAAAAAATAATAAAATTTCTAGAAAACTTATGCGGGGGAATTTGGCTATGCCAGATTCCCTTCGTATATTTACGTGTAAATAAGGCATGAAGCCGGAAAACAAATTAAAAATAAAGGTTATGAATAATCAAGAAAAAGTAAATTTAGTAATAGACCTATGGGTAGGTTTAAATGGTGGTCACATAACAACCGATGAGTATAAAGAAATGATAGAACTACAGAATTTAGATGATGGTTCTCAATCAGATAATGAATGGGCTAATGAAAGCATTTAAAAACATATGCGAAAATGTTTGGAGAAGCGAGAAAGTGTTCGTATATTTATGTATAAATGAGGTGAGAGCCCAAAATTGTTAAATTAAATAAATAAAGGTTATGTTAAAAGAAGTTAAAAGAGGTCGTCCAAGTAAGGTAGTTGAAACACCAACATTAAAGATGAACGTGAAAACCGTTAAAATGAATGATTTAAATTTTGATAAAAAATTATTTGAACCAATGGTTACAGGAACTAAAGTTGATGCATTTTTTAGTGCTGAAGGTGGTGTTATGCCTGGTACAAATGTTGTAGTTACTGGTGATCCTGGTGTTGGTAAAACAACAGTATTGTTAGATATATTAGGTGATCTTCAAATGAAGGGTAAAAAATGTTTGTTTATAAGTGGGGAAATGAATGCTATCGATATGGTAGGATATGTTCGTAGATTTCCAAAATTTGGTGATTTAGATATATTATTTATGGGTGATTATGCTGAAGTAAATCCTGATGTAGTATTAAGAACAGCACTTAAAGAAGGATATGATTGTGTATTAATAGATTCATTAGCAGAAATAAGTGATAGTTATGTTGATCATTTTGGGGGTTCAGTTAAATCAAATACTAATAGAATACTCCAATTACTTGATGAACATAATCAAGCTAATAATTTTGGAAATGTTAATACTACATTTTTAATAATACAACAAGTTACTAAAAGCGGTGGTTTTGTTGGATCAAATAAAATAAAGCATATGACAACAGCAATGGGTCATTTAAAATTTGATGGTGATGGGAGTAGATTTTTTCATTTTAGCAAAAATCGTAGAGGTGGAAATGGTAATAAGTTGTTTTTTAACTTAAACAGTAAAAATAAAGTAAATTGGTTATCTGATGAGCCAATAAATATGATATAATATGATAAACTATTTATTATTTGGAGTTATATTCACCTTTTTGGTGGATTTAGCTTCAAATCATGTAAAAATAAAATTTGATAATTGGGAAAGATTAGTTGTATTACTTTTATGGCCTTTAGCTATTATAAGTTTTATACATGGTTATTTAAAAGAAAGATTTAAAAAATAAGAGTATGATTAAAGTAGTGGATTTATTGATTGGGAGTGGAGCGTTTCTAATAGCTCATATTTTAACATTTTATCAATTAAACGGACAATTTCTAAAATCAACAGATTGGTTTAGGAAAAATGAAATTATAGTAGCAGCTTGTGGTATGGTATTATCATTTTTTTATATTTGGGGAACAAAATATACTGTAGCCGGTGTAGGAGGTTTACTATGGCCTGCTAGATTTATTGGGTTTGGAATTGGGATGATTATATATGCTATATTTGTTGGGTTCCATTTTGATGAAGGAATAACACCAAAAACATTAGTTAGTTTAGTATTAGCATTATTATTAGTTTGTATACAAGTATTATGGAAATGAGAAAAGTAAGAGAATATAAGGGTTGTGAATGGGAAAGTCCAATTTATAGACAAATTATAGCAGAAAAAAAAGCTAAAGAAAATAAAGGAGTGATAAATGAATATAAAACAAAGCGAGGTAAGAGAAGCTAAAAGCTCTTTCTACAACTAATATCCAGTTAATACGTATATATGATAACAGATTACCTAAAATATGTAAATGATCAAGCCTATGTGGTTAAGCGTGAGACACCTATTCATATGTTTGAAGTTAAAGGTCAAAATAAATTAAATATGGAGCTACTAGCAGCATATAGAGATTACCTTGGATGTGATCATGTTTTAAGAACACAAACCCATTTTTTAATGTGTGAAACTATTCCCGATGTAGAAGTAATTGAAGATGAGTAAAATTAGATATGATGAGTTTGATGATGAAATGAATCCATTTCATCCTTGTTTAAAGTGTGGAGCAACTGAATTTAGTATGAATTGGGATACTGGATTATATCAATGCGATAGTTGTGGAGCAACTTTAGAAAATGAATTAGAAAAAAAATCAAAGCGAGTTGTAAAGCGCTTTAGAGGTTTAAAAGAAGACGATGAAGTTTATTAAATTTGTATTAATTTGGATAAGTCAACAACTAGCCATACCATTTTGGATGGTTGGTCACTTTCATCTATCGATGAATATGGGACTTTATGATGATGTAAAGATCCTTTTCGCTTCGCTTGGTATGAATGTTTTAGTTGCTATTGGTTTTTGGTTAGATTGGAAACAATATTCTGCTAGTAAAGTAGATCATATTAGTCAATTAACAAAGCAAATAAATGAAAATAGACGCTTGAACACACATACTAGTAGTTTAGTAAAGCGTATAATGGATGAGATTAAAAATATGAAAGTGTATAAATGAGAAGTTGGATTTGGAATATGTTTATAAAGAAGTGGTTTTGGTCTGAAGTAGCTGAAAGCAAGAAATCACAAAATCAAAGAAATTATGTTAAAAATATGTTAGATGAAGGAAAAAGGAGCTAATTTAATTAATAGAAATAGACGTTTAACCCCATTAGAAAGAATAGCAACAAGAGTTGGTTACATGGGAGCGGGTTTTTTAATAGCAGGTCAATGGACTTTAGAGCCAATATTATTTGTAATTGGTTTTATTTGTGTATTAGTTCAAGTAATAACTCGAAGACAATGGAATTTAGTTGCGCTTCAATTGAATGGATTAATTGCTTGGACGATGCATTTCTTCAACAGTATATAAAAGACATATGCAAAAACATTTGGCTTAGCCAGATATCTTTCGTATATTTACGCATAAATGAGGCATGAAGCCAAGTATTTATCACTAAAATTAATAAAGGTTATGACAGAATTAAAAATATTTATCGATAAAATGAGAGCTACAAGTAGTAGCTTGGAAAAAATTGCTATAATTAAAGAGCAATCTGAGTGGATACATAGTGTTCTTGAGTATACTTACAATCCTTACAAACAATATCATGTTACAAGTAAAACGTGTAAGAAAAATAGTGATAAAGTTAGCTACACTGATCATACACTATTTGAGTTACTAGATAAATTAACTAATAGAGAAGTTACAGGTCATGCTGCAATTGAATTAGTTAATAGATTTGCTACTAAAAACATTGATTGGGATTTAATTTATGATATTATAGATAAAGATCTTAAAATTAGATGTGGTGATTCTATTATTAATAAAGCAGTACCAG